>MDSV01196658.1_pt1 | contig 56481 bp, 49 predicted proteins | sample 810851 | NCBI WGS metagenome assembly MDSV01 (sample SAMN05326640, study PRJNA326480) | marine metagenome | isolation source: seawater | place: Atlantic Ocean: North East | collected 2012
AAGAGCTGAAATTTGCCAAAAATTGGGCTTTAAATCTCCAAATGCTGCAGAGAGTCATCTGCGCGCGTTGGAAAAGAAAGATATCATTTCCATTGCTGGTGGCTCTTCTAGAGGAATCAACATCAAAAGCAAAAAAAGCTCATCAGGTGTAAGTGTTCCAGTTATTGGCTTGGTAGCAGCAGGTTCTGCAACTCTTGCATCCGAAAACATAGAAAGAGAAATTAATGTTGATCCTAGTTTATTTTCTAAAAACGTAGATTACTTTCTTAAGGTTAAAGGACTATCAATGATTGAGGATGGTATCTATGAGGATGATCTAGTAGCCATCCATAAAACTAATGATTTCAAAAATGGTGATTTAGCTGTCGTCAGAACTGAAGATGATGTTACTTTAAAATATATTTTTAAAGAAAATCACAAATTATTACTTAAGCCTGCTAACAAAGACTTTGATCCAATTCATATTGATCTAAGAAATGAATCTGCAGAAGTTGAAGGTATAGGTATTGGGTTAATAAGAAAAAATTAATGCACAGTAACTGGCTTCTTAGAAACACGTTGCATTTTTGAATCAAAAAACTCGTCGAAGTCTATAACATTTCCGCTCACACTCTCTATTCCAGCTCTGATCATTTCTTTAGCTACAACTAACTCTTCTCCATTCAAAAAGTCTTTTGATTCTTTACCAAATTCAATTTTAACAATTGGATTTTCATGATCATCTGATCTTCTAAGGACGATTGTCCCATCTGGTAATTGTGTTAGTTCGAGATAATTAGACATATATTGACCTTAACATAAAGATAAATTTTTAAAAGGCTATTTTTTGGACTTTGTTACCCAGGTACCTGATTCAAATGTTGAACTAATTCCAGTTTTTTTTCCTTCGTTTTCGGCTGATAGATAATGAACATCTTCAGCCTTATTGTATCTAATGATGAATGGATGACCTGATTGAGCATGACTTGGAGCTGTTAAAAGATATTGATGTTTTTCTGGTAGTTGACTACCTGCCATCTTTAATTCCTCTACAGAAGGTGCTCTTGTCTCTCTATTCTTAGGGAACTGACTAGCTGCTAGAAATAATCCTTTAAGGCTATCCCTCAAAAGATAATAATCATCAACTTTTTTACACTTAAGATCTTCTAATGCAATTGGATCCATAAATATTGGATAGGGCTCTCCATTTCTTTGCAGTCTTCTTGTAGCACCGCAATTATCGTTGCTACAACCAAAGTATTTGCCATACCTACCTGTTTTGAGCTGCATATCAGCTCCACATTTATGACATTCCAATGTTGGGCCATCATATCCTTTGATCTTAAAGTTGCCCTCTTCAACGATGACACCTTTGCAGTCAGGATTATTTGAGCAAACATGCAACTTATGGTGCTCATCAATTAAATAGTTATCCATGCTTGTATCACAGAGAGGACATCTCTTTTTAATAACTAAATTTTCTGCTTCTTCTTGATCATCAGCACTTATAGCTTCATCACCAGAAATTAGATTAAGTGTTTTTTTGCACTTTTCATCACCTTCTAATCTGTATCCTGCGCATCCAAGAAAAACTCCATTGCTTGCATTTCTAATATTTAGTTTATTTGTTCCACATTGTGGACAATTTATATTAGTAGGAGTTGCCTTATTGCCTCTCATTCCCATTTCTGGATCAGAGGCATTTTTTAGGTCATCTTGGAACGCTTCATAATATGAGTTTAATACTGTAATCCAATCCTTAGTTCCATTCGCAATATCATCAAGTTGTGTCTCAAAGTTTGCAGTAAAACCGTAATCCATAATGTCATCAAAGCTTTCCATTAATCTATCTGAAACGATCATTCCTATTTTTTTAACAAAGAACCTTCTGTTTTCAATTGATACATAGCCCCTGTCTTGAATAGTAGAGATGATGTTTGCATACGTTGATGGTCTGCCAATGCCTCTTTTCTCAAGTTCTTTAACAAGTGCAGCTTCTGAAAATCTGGCGGGTGGTTTTGTGAATTTCTTTTCGTTTTTAAGATCAACAAGATTTAAGGTATCTCCTTCTGCAAGTGGGGGCAAAATTGCGTCTTCATCTTTACGTGGAGGCATGACTTTAGTAAATCCATCAAATACAACCTCTCTACCTCTAGCAACAAATTCATATCCCTCTAAATTTATTTTTGCTGAAGTAGATAAATATTCTGCATCTGGCATCTGAGAACTGATGAATTGTTGCCAAATAAGTTCATATAATCGCTGCTCCTCATCTGAAGAAGAAGTTATCATTCCAGGTTTCCTCGATGCACTCGTAGGCCTGATGGCTTCATGAGCCTCTTGCGCATTTTCCTGTGATGAATAGATTCTTGGAGCATTCGTTAAATAACTAGAACCAAGCTCATCACCAATAAATGCTCTTGCATCCTGTATAGACTCTTTTGAAAGCGAAGGAGCATCGGTTCTCATGTAGGTTATAAAGCCATTTTCATATAATTTTTGTGCAACCCTCATTGTCCTTTTGACATTAAAACCCAATCTAGTGCTTGCAGCTTGTTGAAGAGTAGATGTAATAAATGGAGGCTTTGGTTTTGTTTTAACAGGTCTTTGTGAAATTGATGAAATATTAAGGCTGGTATTTTCTATTAGAGCTTGAATACTTTCTGCCTCTTCAGCTGAGAGAAGTGGATTAGTTTTTTTTCTAGGTAAATCAAAATTTATCTGGATATTATTAGTATCTTTTGCAACAAAACTTACATCCCAAAACTCTTCAGGTTTAAATTCCTTGATACTTTTTTCTTTTTCGACAAGTAGTCTTACTGCAACTGATTGAACTCTTCCTGCAGACAAATTCCTTGCAATTTTTGCCCAAAGTAAGGGTGAAAGTTCAAATCCAACCACTCTATCAAGAAATCTTCTTGCTTGCTGAGCATTGACTAAGTTCTGATCTATCTCTTTTGGATCAGAAAATGCTTCGAGGATTGAATCCTTCGTAATCGCATTAAACCTTACTCTTTGAAAATTATATTTTTCTGGACCTAAAGCCTCTTTTAAATGCCAAGCAATTGCTTCACCCTCTCTATCTAGGTCCGTTGCAAGAAGAATATTTTCAACTTTCTTAGCAGAGGTTTTAAGCTCTTTAATTACTTTCTCTTTTTCAGGAATAATTTGATAAGTAGCCTTCCAGTTACTATCAGGATCAACTCCCATTCTGTTAATTAATCTTTTTCTTTCATTAATTTTTTTTAATCTTGCCTTCTCATCAGCTGGGAGATTTTTGGGAATTACATTTCGTTTAGCACCCGACTTAATGCCTTTTTTAGGAAGGTCACGAATATGTCCTACACTTGATTTAACAATATATTCATCACCTAAATATTTAGAAATAGTCTTTGCTTTTGCTGGTGACTCTACTATTACAAGACTTGATGGCATTGAATTATTTTGTACTTAATTAAATCTTATTTATGGAATGATGAATTTTTTTCAACTCTTCTATACCTAATTTTTCATCCCAAAGGATAGCTATATTGGACTCAAAAAAAATAATTTCAAGTACTGATTGTGGTAATTGATTAATTTTTTCTTCAATATTTGGAAAGTTTTGATCAAATTTTAAAGACGCCGGATCATACAAATTCATTGCGCCTCCCTCTCTTACAAACTGCCCTTTTTTTATAAAGGTAGTGTTCCTTAGTTGGTATGAAACTAAATCAGATTGGTTATTTTTAAACATCCCTTTAATAGCGTTCGACGAATCAATCTTGAATCCAAGTTTCAAAGCTGAAAGCCTTAATTCAGCAAGAAACTTCATCTTTTTTGAGGGTCTTAGAAAACTTATAGATCCAGCTAAAAATAATATAACTAAAAGAGGAATAATTAATTCCATTCTCTATCTGAGTATTTCTTTTATTAATTTAGGGCCGTAAAAAATAAATCCTGTATAAATTTGAACCAAGGATGCCCCTAAATTGAGTTTATGATTGAATGAATCTTTGCTGTTTACCCCTCCTACACCAATTATCAGAAGGTTATTACTAATATTATTTGCTATATCTTTTAGAACTTCATTCGATTTTTCATATAGTAGTTCCCCTGAAAGCCCTCCATCAGTCTCTCTAATTAAGCTGTTAAAGGATGAGTTTCTGTGAATTGTGGTATTTGTTGCTATTAAGCCATCCAAATTAAAATCTATTAGGGATCTAATGATTTCTCTATGGATATTAGGGTCCTCATCAGGGCTTATTTTCAAAAAAACAGGGTTTAAAAAATTTAGTTTTTCTCGTTCATTTTGAATTTTACTAAGAAGCTCTCTTATGTTTTCTTTAGAGTGCAAATCTCTGAGACCAGGAGTGTTGGGTGAAGATATATTAATCGCAATGTAATCTGCATAGTCTGCTACTCCCCTGAAACAACATAAATAATCTTTTATGCGCTCTTTTTCATCAGAGTCTTTATTTGCACCTATGTTTACTCCTAATACACCATCATATTTTGACTTCTTTAAATTCTTAATCAGGTGATCTAAGCCCTTATTATTAAAGCCTAACCTATTAATCACGGATCTCTCTTTAGTGAATCTAAAAACTCTTGGTTTTGCATTGCCAGATTGTGGCTTTGGAGTAACAGTTCCAACTTCTAGAAATCCAAATCCCAAATCACCTAAAGCCTCTATATAATCTCCATTTTTATCGAGGCCAGCTGCTGTTCCAAGCCTGTTTTTAAAAATTAAATTTTTAAATTTGAATGGTTCTCTTAATGCAAATTTAGGTGTGATCCCAAAAAAAGAGTATAAATTTAATTTATGAGCAATTTTCAGGAGGATAAGACTTATAGAATGTGAAGTCTCAGGTTGTAACAACCTTGTTAGCTTTAATACTAAATCTATCAAATTATTATCTTTTGTTTCCTTGCAAAATGAATATTTGCCTGGATAAAACCCTCTTTTGAACCACAGTCAAACTTTTCTGCTTTGTATATTAATCCAAAAATTTCTTCCTCTTTAAGAAGCATTGAAATAGCATCAGTCAATTGAATCTCATTACCAAAGCCTGGTTTTATTCTTTTTAAGGATCCCAGAATACTACCTTTAAGCAAATATCTGCCTGTAACAGCAAAGTTGCTTGGGGGATTTGATTGGGGCTTTTCAACTATTTCTTTAATCATAGTTAAATTTTCTGAAATGGCCTCACCATCAATAACACCATATTTTTTTGTCTCTTCATCAGTTACTTCATTAATTGCAATAATACTTCTTTGATGAGATTCAAATGCATTTAAAAGTTGAGATGTGATCCCTGGCGACCCATCAAACAAATCATCTGCTAATAAGATTGCAAAATATTCATCAGAATTTATTAGATGCGAAGCCTGCAAAACTGCATCTCCAAGACCTTTTTGATTTCTTTGCCTAATAAAGGAAAATTTTACTCCTTCATACTCTTTAAGGTTGATACGATCTATATAGTCCTTTTTATCTGAGCTCAGTAGTTGTGTTTCAAGCTCCTCATTTCTTTTAAAGTGATCCTCAATTGGCCTTTTTGTATGACTTGTTATGAAAATTATTTCTTCTATTCCAGCTTCTACCGCTTCTCTAACAGCAAACTCAACTAGAGGAGTATCTACAATTGGGAGCATTTCTTTGGGTATTGCCTTAGATGCAGGAAGAAATCTTGTGCCTAGGCCTGCAACAGGCAGTACAGCTTTTTTTATGGCTTTGGAATTACTCATTTTTTAATTAGTGCAAATGATATACCGCAAATTAGCCCAGTCAAATGAGCAGTATTGGCAATCTTACCAAAACCAAAAAGATTCAAAATATCCAAGTAACCTAATGCTAACCAAACAACCATAAAAATATATATTGCTGGAGGCATTCCATAGGCATATCTTTTCTGAATGAACTCCCTGTTATAGCAAAAACCAAGTAAAGCATAAACACAACCAGATAACCCACCAAAAATAATAGCTCCTGATACAGCGGATTCAGCGAGATTACTAAGGATGCCAGAAAAAAGAATAAGAAAAATTAATTTTTTGTAGCCCTCTATATCTTCAATTCTGGTACCCAAAATATAAATCCACAATGAATTGAAAGCTAAATGTGCAACTGAGAAATGAAGAAATATGGGAGACAATAATCTCCAAAACTCAAAATCTTCTAAGTAGGTTTTTTCAATTGGGATAAAGCTTAGAAAGCCATTAATTATTTCAGGCTTTAAAAATGTTAAATAAAAGGTAAGTTGATTTTGCCCAAAAAAAGTAGCTAAGCTTATTAAGATAGCTAAAAATACTAGGACGTTAGAAAAAGATAGTCTCAAGATGACTTGTTATTTGTAATATCTAAACTCCAGCCTAATTTCTCTCTACATGATTCATAAAAGTTATTATTTTTTGGATGAACAATTTTTAGTTTAATTTCATTTTTGGATAATGAAATTTCTTCGCCAAAGCTAACACGAATATTTTCTTGACCATCAACACACACCATCCCATGCTCCAGAGGGCCTTCCATTATTTCAACTGAAATGTTCTTGTCGTTTGGTGATACTAGAGCTCTAGATGATAAGCTTTGTGACATCATTGGAATTATATTAAAAACAGATAGTTCAGGATCAATGATGGGGCCTCCAGCGGATAATGCATAAGCTGAAGAGCCAGTTGGAGTCGCTACTATAAGTCCATCAGAGCGCTGCTCGTAGACGACTCTCTCACCAATTTTTAACTTATATCTCATCAATTGAGCATATGAACCTGAGTGAATAAGAACTTCATTCAATCCAAAATATGTCTGATTAGAAAATGAGACTCTTACTAAATCTCTTTCTTCTATGATATGTTGCCCAGACAAAACATCTTTAATTGTCTGCTCAAATCCATCAACGTTTATATCAGTTAGGAAGCCAACACTTCCAAAATTAACTCCCAACATAGGTATTTCAAACTCTAAAAATTTTCGAGCTGAACTAAGGAAGGTTCCATCTCCACCAAATACAATCAATAGATCTAACGTTTTTGGAAAATCATTTAATACTGCACCCTCAAAATTTCCATAGAGATTATTTTCTTCCTCGACAAAAACAGTGCAGTCTGACTTTGTCAAAACTGGTATTAATTGCTTAAGACTATTTTTATCGTTATCTGAAAGAGAATTCTTAAAAATTAAGCCTATTTTTTTAAACATGCGCGTATTATAACTACTCTAGATATTTATTCCTTATGAGTAATCAAATTCAAGAGTTAGCAAATCTTATTAAAAATTCAAACCGCGCCATCATTCTTACTGGTGCAGGAATTAGTACTGACTCTGGATTACCAGATTTTAGAAGTGATAATGGTTTCTGGAAATCAAACAAACCAATTTATTTCAATGACTTTATAAAAAGTGAGCGGTCTAGAATTCTTTCATGGAAAAGAAACATTGAATTAAATAATTTACTAGAGAAAATTAATCCTAATGAAGGGCATCGATTTGTTTCAAAACTATTAGATCTCAATGAAGATAATTTTCTAATAACTCAAAATATTGATGGTTTGCATCAAAGAGTATTCAAGAAAAATAAAAATGTTATTGAAATCCATGGAAATGCAACATCTGCAAAATGCCTTGAATGCAAAAAAGAATATTCTTTAAAAATTTTCCACCAAGCTGTAAGAAATGACGAACCAATTCCAACCTGTCATGACTGCTCAGGCTTAATAAAAGTTGCCACCATTTCATTTGGTCAACCGATGAATGCAGATGATCTTATTAATGCTCAGATTTTAACTGCAGATTGTGATTTATTTTTAGTGCTTGGATCATCGCTGGTTGTTCAGCCTGTTGCTTCACTTCCAAAGATTGCATTAGAAAATAATGCAAAGCTTGCCATTATTAATAATGACGAGACTCCTTACGATGGTTTAGCCGATATAGTTATTAATGCAAAAATTAATGATGTTATTTCAGAGATTAATCTTGGCTAATTATGCATTAATGCTGCTCTTCCAATTATTTTCCCATCTTTGAGATCTAAGAGAGTCTGGTAAGCCTCAGATGCATTTCTCTTCTCAACTGGTATTGGATCAATTTTATTTGCACGAACTAACTCCATCAATTCTTCCATATCTCCAGGACTTCCAACATATGAGCCCTGAATGGTTCTCTCCATGATTGGTATTAAGGGTAATGGCATTTTTAATTCGCCACCATAAAGACCCACAATAATGTATTTGCCACCCTTAGCTAAAAGATTAGTTCCAAAAGCTACTGATAACTCTGAACCAACAAAATCTATTAGCGTCATTGCACCGCCCTCAGTATGTTCAAGGATCTCCATTAATGATTCTTCTTTATTAGAGTTAAATGCTTTTGAGGCGCCATTGTTCAATGCTATCTCAAGTTTTTCATCATCAACATCAATGACAATTGGATTAACATTAAATGCAGATTTTGCAATTTGTAATCCCATCATTCCAACTCCACCAACCCCCAAAATGATTGCCTTATTATCGGATGAATAGGGTAAGCCTTTTTTTAAAGCGCTATATGCTGTTAAACCTGAGCAAGCATAGCTTCCTGCAAGGTGAGGCTCTATTTCACCAGCTTCATGTAAGTACTTTTGATCAGGAACTAGAATGTGATCTCCAAAACCACCTGGCATCTGCACACCTATGTTTTGAGCTAAATTACAAAGGTGCTCATCCCCTTTCTTGCACAACTCACATTTTGCACATCCAATCCATGGATAAACAACAAATTTAGAGCCAATTTCAATAGAAGCATCATCTCCACAGGCAACCACTTCTCCAAATACCTCATGCCCAAGGGTATAAGGTCTCTTGAGAGGTAGTTCAAGCTTATTACCACCTCCAAGATTAAATGCTCCCTCATGAATATGAACATCGGAATGACAAACGCCACAACTAATAGTTTTTACTAAAACTTCTTTGCCTTGTGGGTTTGGAGTTTCCACTTCATTACAAACTAAAGGTTTTCCTGGCTCTTCAACTTGATAAGCTTTCATAACTGTTCCTTATTACAATTAATTTAATCTTTTGATTATAATAACTCTTCAATTTATCAAGTAAATAATCTAGGAAACAATCTGTATGAGTAATTTAGAAAATTTTAGAGCTGAAGTTAGTGAGTGGTTAGAAGAAAACTGTCCTCCGTCTATGAAAACTCCAATGGTTGAAGACGAAGTTGTCTGGGGTGGCAGGAACGCTGTCTACAAAAATCCTGAATCAAAAATATGGCTAGATAAAATGGGTGAAAAAGGATGGACTGCTCCAGCATTACCTAAGGAATATGGTGGGGGCGGTCTAAATAGTAATGAAATTAAAATTCTTAACTCTGAACTCTTCAAAATTGGAGCAAGACCTGCACTTAATAGTTTTGGAATTTGGATGTTGGCTCCAGTAATAATTGAATACGGTAATGAAGCTCAAAAAATGGAACACATTCCAAAAATACTTAAAGGTGAAATTAGATGGTGCCAAGGTTACTCCGAACCAGGATCAGGCTCTGATTTAGCCTCTTTATCAACAAAAGCTGAAGATATGGGTGATCATTATCTTGTAAATGGCCAAAAAGTTTGGACATCATATGCTGATCAGGCTGATTGGATATTTGCTCTTGTGAGGACTGGCCCGAAAGAACCAAAACATAGTGGTATTAGTTTTTTATTAATTGATATGGCTGATCCTGGAGTTACTACAAAACCTATAACCTTAATCAGTGGAAAGTCTCCATTTTGTGAAACTTTTTTTGATAATGTGAAAGTTCCAAAAGAAAACTTGATTGGAGAAGAAAATCAAGGCTGGACGATTGCAAAAAAGCTCCTTCAACATGAAAGAAACTTTATATCAAACTTTGGGCTTGCTGCAGGTGGTGGTGATGGATCTAAGACTAAAGGCATAGTAGGACTCGCAAAAACATATCTTGGCGAAGAAAATGGAAAAATTGCAGATCTAGATTTTAGATCAAGAGTAACTGAGCATAAGATGAAAGAGCATTCCTTCGGTTTAACTCTCCAAAGAGCTGGCGATGAAGGTGGAAAAGCCTCAGCTGCATCATCAATATTTAAATACTACGGGACAGAGCATAATAAAAACAGATATGAACTCATGATAGAAGCCATGGGTAACAAAGGTTTTATTTGGGATGGTGATGAAGCTGAATCTAAAGAGAAAGCTATTACAAGGGCATGGTTGAGAACAAAAGCAAACTCAATTGAGGGTGGCACTTCGGAAGTTCAATTAAATGTAATCGCTAAAAGAGTTTTAGATCTTCCGGCTTAACAAAGGATTAATATGAAACTAGTTTTAAATGAAGAATTACAGTTCTTAAAAGATACTGCTTCAAACTTTGCAAAAGATAAAGCTCCGGTGTCTCACTTAAGAAAACTCAGAGATGAAGATCATCCAAATTCTTGGGATGAAGATCTATGGAATGAAATGGTTGAGCTTGGTTGGACAAGCATTCTTATTCCAGAAAAATATGGGGGTTCAGAGTTTGGTCTTGCAGGCATAAGCGTGGTGCTTCAAGAGTTAGGTAAAACTCTAGTTCCCTCTCCATTATTTGCTACAGGTGTTTTAGGCGTTACTTCGATCAATCAAATGGGTTCCGAGTCTCAAAAAGAAGAACTTCTCGTAAAAATTCTTGAAGGTAAGTTAACGACTGCTCTTGCAATTGATGAGGGATCACATCATGAACCTGCAAATACAGAGCTTACCGCAGAAAAAAATAATGATGGATGGGTCCTCAATGGAGAAAAGGTTTTTGTAATTGATGGTTCAAGTGCTGATCTTTTGATTGTTATAGCAAGAACTTCTGGTAACAAAGGTGATGCCCAAGGATTATCAGCATTCATTGTAGATCCTAATTCAAAGGGTATAAATAGAAGAAAAGTGCCAACTGCAGATTCAAGAAATTATGCAAATATTTCATTTGAAGGTGTAGCAATTTCAGCTGAGGAAATCCTAGGCGAGATTGATGGTGCTTCTGATCAAATTCAAAAAGTGCTGGATTTTGGAAGAATTGCAATGTCAGCGGAAATGCTAGGAAATACCGAGGAAGCATTTGCAATAACTTTAAATTATCTCAAGGAAAGAAAGCAGTTTGGTGTTCTAATAGGGTCATTTCAAGCTTTGCAACATAGAGCAGCAAAAATGTTTTGTGAAATCGAGTTAACAAAATCAGCCGTGATAGCTGCAATGCATGCTGCAGATGAAAACTCTAATGAGCTTGAAAGGCTATCAAGCCTGGCAAAATTTCAAGCTGGAACAACCTTGCACACAGTAAGCAATGAATCAATACAAATGCATGGTGGTATTGGTGTTACAGATGAGTATGACATAGGCTTTTATCTAAAACGTGCAAGAGTGGCAGAACAAATTTTTGGTTCTTCAACTTATCATAAAGCTAGATACGCAGATATAAGCGGCTACTAAGTTGGCTGATATTAACCCTATTCTCGAGCTGATGGAAAAGCTTCGAGATAAAGATAAGGGTTGTCCATGGGATATAAAACAAGATCACAACTCAATTGCACATTGCTCCATAGAAGAGGCCTATGAGTTAGTTGCAGCTATAACCAAAAATGATCAGGAAAATATAAAGGAAGAACTTGGCGATCTCTTGCTTCAAGTAATCTTTCACTCACAAATTGCAAAAGAAAATAATACTTTTAATTTTAATAATGTTGTCGAGGTTTTGAGCAAAAAACTAATAAGAAGACACCCAAATGTTTTTGATCCAGATTTTGATCTAAAGATTTCAGCAGATGACCAATCAAAGCTGTGGGATGAAATAAAAGAGAAAGAAAAAAAGCAAAATACAAATAAGGTAAGTTTTGAATCGATTTCAAGCTCTCTTTCTCCAATTCAAAAATCTAAAGAGATTCAAAAAGAAGCCTCAAAGAAAAATTTTGATTGGGATTCTGCTGAAGATGTATTTGAAAAAGTCTATGAAGAATTAAACGAATTAAAATCTATTCAACATAAAAAAGACCAGGCAAAAGAGGAGTTAGGAGATCTCTTTTTTATCTTAATTAATTTAGCCAAACACCTTCAAATTGATCCTGATATAGCAATTGAATCAGCTAACCAAAAATTCATGAGAAGGTTTTTAAAACTTGAGGAAATTGCAAAAAAAAGAAATCAAAATATAGAAAATGCTAATATAGATGACCTTGATGAGCTTTGGGAAGAGGTTAAACGGGGTGAAAAGTCTTTATAAAAATATAATTGGTGTTCTAACAGTTAGCACAATTATTATTATTCTTTCGATCGGGGTGATTGTACTTTCGATTGTTTGTTTGCCTCGCGTATTCCCCTCAAAAAAAATAAAAAAATTTATCACTGGAATTGCCAATGGAATTGGTGACATTGTCGTGTGGACAATGAAAATTTCATTAATTCCTCTTCATAGACCAAATTGGATGATTGAATTTCCTGAAGGGATTTCTAACAAAAGTTGGTACCTAGGCACCAGTAATCACATGTCATGGGCTGACATATTTGTACTTCTTTTTTCTGCGAATTATAAAGCTCCACTTTTAAAATTCTTTATGAAAAAGCAGTTGCAATGGATACCGCTTATTTATTTGGTTCACAAGACTATAGATATGCCATTTGTGAATCGACACTCAAGGGAAGAAATAACTAAGAATCCTAACTTGAAAATAATTGATTTTGAAAATTCTAGAATTGCAGCGAAAAGATTTACAAGGCATCCTGCAACAGCTTTCAGTTTTGCTGAGGGAACAAGATTCTCTGAAAGTAAGAAAGCGGCAATGAAATCAGACTATAAAGATTTACTTAATCCAAAAATTGGAGCGCTTGCAACTGCGCTTGCAGGCATGCCAATGGCAAGTGAATTGATTGATTTCACATTGATTTATGAAACAGACAAACGCTCAGCGTGGGCATTTGCATGTGGTGAAATGAAAAATGCAAAAATTATAGTTAAAAAATACCAAATACCTATTGAGCTTATAAATCATAATGATAAAAGCTCAAATGATTATAGGGAGCTATTTAAGGTTTTCGTTGATAATATTTGGGAAAAAAAGCAATTGATTATTGATCAAAATTCTAGTTTTTGACGACTGATCCCAAAATTATTTTCATCGGCATACAACCAGTAGCCCGGTTTAAATATCAATCCTGCAAAGGAAATCATCGCACCTCTCTTTCCAAGACCAAATTTTTCAGTTTTTTTAAACACGCTGCCTTTTGCAATTATTGATATTGGAAGATCATTAATCTCCGTTACATCTCTAATGTAACCATTTAAAACAACTCCCTGCCAATTATTTTTTGCTGCCTCAGCAGCAATTTGATCACCAATCATGGAAACATGATTAACTCCTGCTGCATCAATAACTAATATCCTTCCTCTACCATCTTCTGCCAGAATTGATTTAACTAGGCTGTTATCATCGGTACAGCAAACAGTTTCGATCTCACCATTAAGAGTATTAGATTTGCCATATCGAAGAAATCTTTTATTGGAGACATTTAGCATCCGAGGATATAGGTCTGATATATCTGGAAGAGTTTTCAATTAAGACCTCTCATTAAAAACATTTATAAAGTTAAAGGGTGCTTCGGCATTAGGATTAAAAAAAGTTGGTGCTACTCTTTCGGCAATTTTAGAGTACCTTTCATGAATCTGATCCTTGGCAGAATTAATGGTTCCGACGATGGCAATTGTTTCCAGCATTTCATCATTAATAAGTTTTGGCATCTCATCCCACGCTCCTTTCTTTGAGAGCTTGTTAAGTTCTAAATGTATATTCTCCCAACCATGCTCCTCAAGAACAACTTTATAGGCAGGTGTGGAGCCATAAAAACCAAGCTGCATCCTCAGTCCATTAATTGCTTGATCAAGCTCATCCTGATCATCTGCAGCAGCTACCATGGCGCCAATTGAAATTTTAAAATTTTTATTTTTTGATTTATTAAGCCCTTTGTCTACTGCAGGAAGTGTTATGGCTTGAAGAGATTTTACTGAATGAAATGGATGGACCAATAATCCATCAGCAACTTCTGCTGCTACAGATGTCATCAATGGTCCTACTCCGGCAAGATATATGCTGGGAAGACCATACTCATTTTTTCCAGGATTAAAAAGTGGCGTCATAAGAGTATGACTATAAAATTCCCCCTTAAAATTTAACTGAGTTCCATTTTCCCAACACTCCCATATAGATTTTATTGCTTGGATCATTTCCCTCATTCTGTTTGCTGGAGAAGACCATGGCATTGAAAAGCGTTTTTCGATATGCGGTTTAATCTGAGATCCAAGCCCCATAATAAATCGTCCTTTTGATAAGAGTTGTAAGTCATAACCAATATTTGCTAACAGCATAGGATTCCTAGCAAAGGCAATGGCTATGGATGTAATTAAATTAATCTTTTTAGTATTTGATGCCGCAACCGCAAGCGGCAAGAATGGTTCATGAGGACCTTCAAATGTGCACAGTCCATCAAATCCTGACGCCTCTATCTTTGAAGATAAATCTGCGGCATCACTAGGATCCCTAGTGATAATAGGTGCATCAATTTTCATGAGATCATTCTAATCAAAATAAGGTTGCAATGATATGTTGGAACTGCGATGCTAATTTAATATATTTTTGGTATGAATAAATTATGAAGATTTTTGGATGTAATGATTCAAGACATGTTCGGCCTTTATGGACTGCAGAAGAAATGGGTTTGGACTACGAGTTAGAGATGCTGCCATTCCCACCAAGATTTTTTAAAAAGGAGTATTTAGATATAAATATTCTTGGTACTGTTCCATTCCTAAAAGATGGAAAAGTTGAAATGACCGAATCAGTGGCTATGTGTACTTATTTGTGTGAGCAATATGGTCCATCTGATTTAATAGTTTCTCCTGATGAAGATGACTATGCTGATTATCTAAATTGGCTTGCGCATTCTGATGCTACTTTGACCTTCCCTCTTACAGTTTACCTAAGATATGCCCTCCAAGAAGTTGGTGTAGCTGATGCTGCTGCAGAGGGTTACAAAAGGTGGTTTTTGGCAAGACTGAGGTTGTTAGAAAAAAAGTTAGAATCTAAGGAATACCTTTGTTGCAACCGGTTCACTTTAGCTGACATATGTGTCAGCTATGCTGTTTATTTAGCGACTTCTCTAAATGTTAACGAAGCATTGAAGCCAAATATAGCTAGATGGACAGAAAAATTATTCAATCGAGATGCATTTAAAAGAGCAACATCTCAAAGATTTGTTGATTAAATTAAAATTTATTTGCCTATGAAATTAGCTAACCTTTCATAGGCTTCAATGAAGTCTTCTTTAAATTCTTGAACAACATCACTGGCTGAAATACTCTGATTCATTAAGCCTACTCCCTGACCAACCCAGTAGGTAGAAAGGTCTTTGGCTCCTTCATGACCGCCCTCTGCTAATTTATTGACCTTTGCTAATGCTGGTTCAGCAACCATTGGTTGTAAGGGCATAGGAAGTGGTTCAGGTGCACCGTCAGCTTCCCATGCTTGAGTCCATGCTGAGACAAGCTGTCTTGAATGTTTACCAGTCCTGCTTCGAGAACGAGTAGTTTGACTCGAGGATGCTTCTATCATTTTTTGTTTAATTATAGGTGGCACCTCTGACTCAGCTGTTGTTAACCAGACTGATCCACACCATGCACCAGATGCACCCATACTCATAGCTGCTGCCATCTGTTTTCCAGTTGCAATTCCGCCTGCAGCCAAGATTGGAACATCCCCATAGGGTTGAATAGCTTTATGAACTTCAGGGATCAAGACCATTGTTGAAACACTGCCGCAATGACCCCCTGCTTCGGTACCAGAAACTACTAATATATCTACGCCGCCTTTTACTTGGTTAATAGCATGCTGTGCGGTCCCAAGAAGTGCAGCAACTTTAACATTATTATCTTTACCCATTTTTACCATCCAATCTGGCGGCACACCAAGAGCATTGGCAATAATTTTTATGGGATGACTGAACGCAACATCCAAAAGTGCTTTTGCTCCATCTTCCTTGGTGTTTTGAGCCATATATGTCGCTGCGGTATTAATTTTTCTTAACTCACTGGCTTCTATATCATGATTTTCAAGAACATCAGCCCTGAAATCAGCATATTCTTGTGGGATCATAGACGACAATTTTTCTGCATCAAACTTTTTGTCCTTGTCTGCCATTTTGTTAGGTATCAAAACATCTACTCCGTATGGCAAGCCATCGATATGATCATCAATCCATTTAAGCTCCTCTTCTAATTGTTCTGGTGTCATGCCAACAGCGCCCAGTACACCACACCCTCCTGCTTTTGATACAGCAACAACCACATCTCTACAATGAGTGAATGCTACTAGGGGAAATTCAATATCTAAAAGTTCGCAGATTCTTGAGTTCATAATTAATTATTCCTTTTTACTTATTAGTTTAACTAATTTTAAAACAATTATTTATTGGTAATATTAAGATGTTTATATTACCATTATTAAAAGTCTTATATGAAAAATCTCGCACCAAAAATTAAATCCAATCTTGATACTAACTCTGAAGAGTTTTCTCAGAACAGAGAAATGATGCTTGATAAGATAAGTTTCCTTGATGAACTTCTTGATAAAGCAAAACTAGGAGGTGGTTCGCATCATCATGAAAGACTGGCAAAAAGAGGAAAAATGCCAGTTAGAGAAAGAGTCTTCAATCTTCTTGATCCCGACACACCATTTCTTGAAATTGCACCATTTGCAGCTTATGGGACGGAATTTACTGTTGGGGGTGGTTGCGTATGTGGTATAGGAGTTGTTGCTGGTACAGAATGCGTAATATTTGCAAATGATCCATCTGTGCTAGCAGGAGCCATGACAGTTTATGTTGGAGAAAAGTGGAATCGTGCAATAGAAATTGCCAGAGTAAATCGATTGCCGTATATAAATTTTGTTGAATCTGCAGGTGGAGATCTAAGAATGGGTACAGGCAAGAAAGGAGATCAGTCCCCGGTAGCACCTACAATTGGACATACTCATTTTGCCGCGACTGGAAGATTTTTTTATGACATGACAGAACTCTCAAAAATGAGAATACCCGTCATCTCAGTTGTTTTCGGATCTTCTACTGCCGGTGGCGCATATCAACCTGGAATGTCTGATTACAATATATTTGTTAAAGATCAAGCTAAAGTTTTTTTAGCAGGGCCCCCTCTTGTAAAAATGGCCACTGGCGAAGAGTCTGATGATGAAACCCTTGGCGGCGCTAAGATGCACTCTGAGGTATCAGGCTTATCTGACTATCTTGCTGAAGATGAAATGGATGCTATTCGTTTATGCCGCAACGTTGTTTCACACCTTCATTGGGAAAAACTGGGAATGGAGCCTACCTTAGTTGGAGATGAGCCCACCTTAGATCCTGAAGAGTTATTGGGATTGGTTGATGAAGATCTTAAAAGTCCATTGGATATTAGAGAGGTGATAGGAAGAATTAGTGATGGTTCAAGGTTTGAAGAATATAAACCTCTTTATGGAAAAACAATGATATGTGGTTGGTCAATGATGCATGGCTATCCTGTTGGCATTGTTGGCAACAATGGTCCAATTTATCCAGAGTCTGCTGAAAAAGCAGCAACATTTATTCAGCTCTGCAATAAAAGAAATATGCCAATAATTTTTTTACAAAATGTTACTGGATTTCTTGTCGGTAAAGACTTTGAAAGACAAGCGATCATTAAAAAAGGCTCTCAACTTATAAATGCAGTATCAAATTCAACCGTGCCTCATATTACCATTATTGTGGGGTCCTCTTATGGGGCTGGGACATATGCAATGTCAGGTAAGGCCTACGATAATAAGTTCACTTTCCTTTGGCCAACAGCAAAAATTGCTGTGATGGGACCAAAGCAAATCGCTGGTGTTATGTCGATTGTAAGGAGAGGCCAGGCAGCAAGAAAAGGTGAAAAATTTGATGAGAAAGCTGATGCTGAAATTGTAAAAATGGTTGAAAATGCCGCTGAACAAATGTCCCTAGGCCTGGTTGCGAGCAGCATGATTACCGATGATGGGATCATTGATCCAAGAGATACAAGAACAATAATTGGTTTTTGCTTATCTGTAATTAATAACTCTGAAATTAAAGGTGCAAGTGAGTTTGGGGTCTTCAGATTATGAAAATCAATTCCATACTTATAGCTAACCGCGGTGAAATTGCTTGCAGAATCATAAGAACAGCTAATGAAATGGGAATTAAAACAATTGCCGTTTATGAAGACGCTGATTCAAATGCAACATTTGTAAGCATGTCTGATGTTGCAGTAAAACTTAAAAATGGCTATTTGGATGCAGATGAAATTGTAGATACAGCAAAAAAGACAGGAGCTGATGCAATCCATCCTGGCTATGGGTTTCTATCCGAAAACTCAATTTTTGCTAGAAAAGTAATTCGTAACAATATAATTTGGATTGGACCAACACCTCATGTTATCAAGGTGATGGGAGACAAAATCAAAGCTAAAGAATTGGCAATAAAAGCAAATGTGCCAACTTTAGAAAAAGCTGAAAGTATTAAAGATTCAAAACAACTTGGATTCCCATTACTAATTAAAGCTGCTGCCGGAGGCGGTGGTAAAGGCATGCGAATCGTTAATAATAAAAATGAGCTTAAAGATGCTGTTGCAGCAGCAAAAAGAGAGGCAAAAGCTGGTTTTGGTGATGAGAGAGTATTTATTGAGAAATATATTAAGAAATCAAGACATATTGAGATTCAGATTCTGGGTGATCAACATGGAAATGTTATACATCTTGGTGAAAGAGAATGCTCAATTCAAAGACGACACCAAAAAATTATTGAAGAGTCACCTTCACCCAAACTTGATGATGAGTTAAGAGAGCAAATTGGTAATGCGGCAGTCAAATTAGCAAAAAAAATTAAATATCAATCGGCAGGCACTATCGAATTTATTCTTGATGAAAATACAAATGAGTTCTGGTTTCTTGAAGTTAACACTAGGTTGCAAGTTGAACATCCTGTTACTGAGGAAGTTACAGGAGTGGATCTAGTAAGAGCACAGATAAACATTGCAAAAAATGAGTATCTAGAATTAAAACAAAAGGATATTGAATTTAATGGGCATGCGCTGGAAGTTCGACTTTATGCAGAGAATCCAAATAATGATTTTCTACCTGAAACTGGAAAAATAGTATGTTATGAACCTTACAAAAATAAATCTATTAGGTGGGATTCAGGTGTCCAGAAAGGATATGAGGTCGGTACAAACTTCGATCCAATGCTCTCAAAAGTAATCAGCTGGGCCCCCAACAGGACAGATGCATGCTTGCAGCTCGCAACCGCCCTTGAAAAATCCTGTATTGGAGGAGTGAAAACAAATAAAGATTTTTTAGTTGAATGCATTAGGCATCCAGAGTTTTTGGCCGGAAATACAACATCTGACTTTATTGAGATTCAAAGTCCTAACAGGAAAAAAGTTCTCAACGATCATGATAAAAATAACTTAATGATCGCAGGCGCTTTGTGGATATCACAAACTAATATCAAAAATAAAAATAAACTACGATTTATTAAGCATTCTTGGACGAATGGTCGACTGCCGCATCAGAATATTTCCTTTCAATTTGAAAATGAGATACATCAAATTAAATATAACTATATAAGTAAAGAATCTATTTCGATTCTTGAAAAAAATGTAGAAATTATTTCCTTTGATAATGAAATGCTTGAATGTGTTATTGATGATATTAGAAGTCAATATCAAATTTATAGGGACGAAGATAGGTTATTCGTTTTTAACTCATTTAATGATATCCAACTAAAAGTTCTACCGAGATTCGTTGATCCAAATACTTCATCCATAGAAGGTGGTTTATTGGCTCCGATGCCAGGCAAAATTTCAGAGGTTCTTGTAAAAAAAGATCAAAAAGTTAAAGCCGGACAATCATTAATGATTATTGAAGCTATGAAGATGGAGCAAACCATCAAGTCACCAAATGCAGGCAAAATTTCAAAGATTTTGGTTAAAAAAGGCCAGCAGGTTGAAAACGGTGAATCACTATTGGTAATTGATGAATAAAGCTCTCTTAAAAGAAGCAGGCACTTTAAACCATCGTCATCATGAAGTTATGGATCGGCTTGAAAAGATAATTGATGAGGGTAAGTCATATAAAACAATGGCCGATTTAGCCTCAATGCTTAAGGTATCTCTGAGAACGCTTTATGAAATTGCACCCAGCAAGGATGAGCTGATAAATTTAACCATTAATAATGTTTTAACCAAGCATGGCAAAATTGCAATGGAAAAAATTCAAACACTAGATTCTCCCATAGAAAAATTACGTGTCTACTTGAATACTGTTAATCAGGCTGTGGGTCCAAGATTTGAAAAATTTACTTTATCTTTGAGCAAAAAACATTCAGCCAACGAAATGATAGATTTTCATGAAAATTACATTACAAATTTTATTAAGAGCCTTTTGGATGATGCTGTTCAGGCTAATGAAATTTCTAATATCGATACCGAAGCAACAGCTTTGGCCCTGGGAGGTTTGGGCAGATACTTCCAAAATAAAAAAATTCACTCTAAGCCATCATTGGCTTCACCAGAAGATGCATCAAATTTTTTATCTGATTTAATTTTATCCGGTTTAATAGAGAAGCAGCATGACTGATCTTATACGAATAGCTAATTGCAGTGGTTATTATGGAGATAAGTTATCTGCAGCTAAAGAAATGGTCGAGGGAGGCCCTATAGACGTTCTTACTGGAGATTATTTAGCAGAACTGACAATGACAATTCTTTTCAATCAAAGAATGCAAAGAGGTGAAGATAAAGGTTACGTAGGAACATTTTTAAAACAAATAAAAGAAATTGCGCACACATGTAAATCGAAGAATATTAAAGTGGTTACCAATGCAGGAGGTTTAAATCCACAATCAATGGCAAATGAAATTGAAAAGATTCTTGCTGAATTAAAAATTGATCTCAAAGTTGCCTATATTACCGGTGATGACTTGATACCACGAATGGAAAATTTGATTCAATTAAATGAACCTTTTAATAACATTGATAAAGGTACGCCTCTTCAAGACTCTGGATGTCACACTCTCACAGCAAATGCTTATCTAGGAGCCTGGGGTATCAAGGAGGCTTTAGATCTAGGGGCAGACATAGTTGTTTGCCCAAGAGTAACTGACGCTGCAGTAGTAATAGGTCCAGCTGCATGGAAATTTGGTTGGGAGCGTAACGATTATGACAAATTAGCAGGTGCATTAGCTGCTGGTCATATTATTGAATGTGGCTGCCAGGCCACAGGTGGTAATTATGCTTTTTTTAAAGAAGTTTCAAGCTTTGATAACGTAGGCTATCCAATAGCTGAAATTCTGGAGGATGGTAGCTTTTATATCACGAAGCATCCTGGAACAGGAGGTCTTGTATCAACAGGAACAGTAACGGCACAATTGTTGTATGAAATTTCTGCTCCTGCTTATATAAATCCTGATGTAGTTGCGCATTTTGATACTTTAAAAATTGAACAAACCGAAAAAGATAAAGTATTTGTTTCGGGTTGTAGAGGAAGCTCACCTCCAGAAAAACATAAAGTGTGCATTAACCTTGCCGGGGGTTATAGAAATGGTATGGAGCTAGTTTTGACAGGATTGGATATTGAGGAGAAAGCTAAAATATTTACGGATACTTTATTTAACTCTGTAGGGGGAAGAGAACAATTTGATGAGGTTTCAATTCATCTCGATAGAAATGATAAAGACGACCCTAACACCAATGAAGAAGCAATGGCTGCTCTAAGAATAAATGTAAAATCAAAAGATAAAGAACTCGTTGGTAGACTTTTTAGTGCAAAAATTATTGAATTAGCATTATCAAACTATCCCGGCTTTTTTGCTGGTGGTGGCGTTAAATCTGGTGGCCCGGTACTCATTTATTGGCCAGCATTAGTAGACTCAAAGCATATCAATGAAGTGGTCCATTTCAATGGTAAATCGAAAGAACTTAAACCAACAAGTCAGTTAAATTTTGAAGAAATTTATTATCAAACAGAGCCAGTAAAAATACCGGATGCTCCAAAAGGTGAAACAACCCATGTCCCTCTCGGGGCATTGTTTGGAGCAAGATCAGGGGATAAGGGTGGTTGTGCAAATTTAGGGGTGTGGGCAAAAGATTTAGATGCGTTTGCATTTTTGAGTTCATTTCTAACAATTGAAAAGCTTAAAGAATTAATGCCTGATCTAAAAGAATTTAAAATAGAGAGATTCGATCTTCCAAACATCCTTTCTCTTAATTTTTATATTCACGATATTCTAGAGGATGGTGTTTCATCTAATTCAAGAAAAGATGCTCAGGCTAAATCTTTAGGTGAATACCTCAGAGCAAAAAAAGTAAATATCCCCTCTTCTCTTTTGGAGACTTAAAATGAATTTGGAGAAAAAATCTTTGTCACTGGATGGATTAAAGTTTGGAGCTTTAATAGTGAATGAAAATGGTCATATCTTAACTCTCAAATTAAACAGACCGGAAAGAAAAAATGCCATCAATGACATGATGGCGAATGAATTAATTTACTGCCTAACTTATGCAGATCAGAATCAAAATATAAGAGTTGTTGTAATTGAAGCAGCTGGAGATATTTTTTGTGCTGGTGGTGATCTGAGAAGTATGTCAGGAAAAGAAGAATCAGAGCAATCAAGTGTTCCTAAAGTTGGTGGAGGTACTGAGGATATTAGCATTCGAATCAGAAAACTTAATAAACCAGTTATTTGTAAAATACAAGGTAGTGTTTTAGCTGGAGCATTACTAATGGTAACTAACTCAACTCATGCGGTTGCGGTTAGGGAGGCTAAATTTTCAGCACCTGAAATAAAAAGAGGGATCTGGCCTTTCATGGTCATGGCAGGGTTATTTAGACTAATGCCCAAAAGGCAAGGACTAGACTTTATTATGCGAGGCAATGCTATTGATGCTGAAACGGCAAAAGAATATGGCTTAATTAACAAAGTAGTAAAGGCTGAAGATCTTGACAGCATGGTTGATGGCATTGCTAATGAACTAGCAAGCCTAGCTCCTACCACCATGAGACAAGGTTTAGGTGCTTACAATGCTCAAGATGATTTAAACTTTGATGAAGCAATTCCTTTTTTAAAAGATGAATTAGCAAAATGCCTAAAAGGTGAAGATGCAAAAGAAGGTATAACAGCATTCTTAGAAAAGAGACCTCCTAATTGGAAATAATTTTATAAGGAAAATATGGATCTACACTATAGTAAAGAATATTTAGATTTCGAAAAAGAAGTAAAGGCTTTTTGCAAAAAATATGATGGCGTTACTTTTACAGATGCAAGTAAGAACCCTCTTGCAAGCTTAAGCAGTAAGAAAAAAAAGATACAAGTCACCAGGAGTGATTGGCAAAAAATTCTTATCGAACAAGGTTATTTTGCAAGAGCAGTTCCGAAAGAATATGGGGGATATGGCGGTGAGCCAGATATTCTAAAAAGCAGAATAATTGCAACTGAGTTCTCTAAAGCAAAAACACCTGCTCCAATGGGAGGTCAAGGGATAGATATGTTAGTCCCTACCCTGCTTGAAATGGGTACGCAGGAACAAAAAGAGAAATACATAAAACCAACGCTTCATGGTGAGATGATTTGGTGTCAGGGCTACTCAGAACCAAATGCGGGCAGTGATCTTGCAGCATTGCAAACAAAAGGTGAATTAATTGATGGTGAATGGGTCATTAATGGGCAAAAGATTTGGACCTCAACAGCCCAATATTCACAAATGATGTTTTGCTTAGTGAGAACAGAACCTGAAGCTCAAAAACATGCAGGTATAAGCTATTTATTAATTCCAATGGATTCAGAGGGTATCGAAGTGAGGCCGTTAGTAGATATGACAATGAAAGCAGGATTTAATGAGGTATTTTTTACCGATGTAAAAATTCCTGAAACAAATATTGTTGGTAAACGAGGTGAAGGTTGGGCGGTTGCAAATGCAACACTTGGTCATGAGAGAGGCTCCTTAGCACCGCCTGATGCAATTATGAACAGAGTGAATATGCTTATTGATTTAATGAAAGAAGAAAAGCTGGATGGTAAAGCGCTGATTGAGCATCCGATTTATAGGGATAGGCTTATGAAGATCCAAGGCAAAGTTATGGCTTCTCAGTCTCATGCTCTGAGATTATTGTCGGCCAAACTGAATCCCGGTCAAGATGTCAAAGTTGGCAAAATGATTCAAAAATTAGTTGGTACTGAGTTAAGGCACGAACTAGAGGGTTTAGCAATTGATGTTATGGGTGAGATTGGTGTGTTATATGAGGATAGTCCCCACCTTCGTGATAAAGGATCATGGCAATTTATTTATATGTATTTCCTAGGATTAATTATCGGGGGTGGCACCAGTCAAATACAAAAAAATATTATTTCTGAACGGGGGCTTGGGCTTCCTAAGGAACCTAAAGTTCAAGGAGCTCAATAAAAAATGTATTTTGGTTTATCAGAGGATCAAATTTTCTTTCAAGATAATATTAAAAAGTTTCTTGAGGAGAATTCATCAGTAGACATCCTTAGAAAAATCGCAGCTGATGATCGAACATTTGCAAAAGATATCCATGATGGGATTGTTAATTTAGGTATTAATGGTCTTCTAGTCCCTGAGGAATTTGGAGGACTTGGATTAGACATATTGTTTGCAGCGGCAATATCAGAATCATTGGGATATGGGGCAGGAGCAACACCTTTCATAGGATCGTATGTTATGGCACCAATAGCCATTATTGATGGTGGATCAGATAAACAAAAGCAAAATTACTTGACCAAAGTTGCATCTAATGAAGCTAAATTTGGGGTTGGATTTTCAGCTCTCACTGGAGCAAGAGATGACTCAGAAATCCAAATAAAAGGAAATAAAATTTCAGGCAGATCGCTTTTTGTCTTGGATTATGAATATGCAACTCATTTTTTGATCTCTGATATAAATGGATGCATCGGTGTCATTGATGCACAAGCAAATGGAATAGATTTAGTTGAACTTAAAACAATCGATCGAACTAGAAATGTCTGTGAATTGATATTAAAAAATGTTGATTTTGAAATCTTAGAGCAAACAAAAAATTCAAAAAATACTGCGGAAAAGGTAATTGATGCAGGACGAATAATGCTTGCAGCTGACTCTCTTGGAGCAGCTCAAAACATGATTAATAAAGCTATTGATTATGCAAAAGAAAGAAAACAATTTGGTAGAGCTATCGGTTCTTTTCAGGCTGTAAAGCATATGTGTGCGGAGATGGTTGCTAAATTAGAGCCCTGCTATGCCTTGGTGTGGCATGCCGCTCATGCACAAAAACATATGCCTAATGAAGCAAGGCTGATGGCATGCCAAGCTAAATCTCATTTGAGTGATGTAACTAAAGATGTGGCAAAAAAGTCAACTGAAGTTCATGGAGGTATGGGTTTTACAGACTTATTAGGACTACATTATTGGTTCAAAAGAATTGGCTTAAATAGGCAATTATTGGGCACACCTGAACGTGTCCGTGAAGAAGCAGCATCCTTGCAACTCAACTAGTCTTTAATTGCTCCTCAAGTAATTGGATCCTGTCATTGCCAAAAAACATAGAGTCGTTAAAAAAATATGTTGGTGATCCAAAGCCACCTCTATCAATTAACTCCTGAGTATTTTTCTTTAATGCATTTTTTGTGATCTCTTGATTTATAAAATTTAGGAAAGCATTTGAATCTATATTTAAGTCCTCACATATTTGAGAAACTACATTATCTTGGGAAATATCTTTTCCATCTGTCCAATAAGCTTTAAAAATTTTGAGAGCATAATCAGAGATTTGCTTTTGCTCCTTAAAAAATAACGCGCCACGCATGGCTTTTACAGAGTTAATAGGGAAAATAGATGGCCAATTAATTTGTATATTCCTCACTTTGGCCCACATCTTTAAATCTTGATTGTAGTAATTAAATTTTAATGGGTTAGGTTTAGATCTGAATTTGTACACTTCATCATTTACTGAGTTAAAGACCCCTCCTACAAGAATTGGTAAAAATTTAATCTCAATGTTGTACTTTGAAGATATCTCATTAATTCCAACAAAGCCTAAATATGTCCAAGGACTTGAACAATCGAAGTAGAATTCGATATAGTTACTACTCATCTTTATAAGTTTATTCCAAATGAAATTTTTTAGAAGTTTAAATTTATTTTTATGTGCTATTTGCACAGGTTTTGTGCTTGCAGCAGATGTGAATTTAGACATCAAACCAACAATTAAAAACCAAAAAATACAAAAAGAAATTATCAAAAAAGTTAAAGAAGATCACTTTTTTAAAGTAAACAATATTGAACAAATAAATAATATTTTTCATGGAAAGCTAATTGAAAGCCTAGATCCATCGAAAGTTTATTTTACTAAATTGGAATTTGAGCAATATGGAAATAATCTTAATGATGAGATCTTTGATCTAAATAATAGCTTTAAGATATTAAATAAATATTTCAACCGACTTATAGAGGCTACTTCATACCAAATTGAAATCCTTAGAGATTTTGATTTTGATTTTTCAAAATCTGAATACATGGATGTTTATTCTGATGATAATGAGTGGAAATCTTCATTTGCAGAATTGCGAAAAGAATGGTTCCTTCTGACAAAGAATGATTTATTAAATGAAATCCTTGATGAAGATTCATCTGATGAAACTGATATTAAGCAAACAATTATTGATAGGTATGAGCGAAGAATAAGAAGAATTACGCAGCGAACTAATGAGGACTATTTTTCTATTATTATGAATAATTTCACGAGCCAATTTGATCCTCACTCAGCCTATTTATCGCCAAAATCTGCAGAAGATTTTGATATGCAAATGAGCTTAAGTCTTGAAGGTATTGGTGCTCTATTAGGGATTGAAGATGATTATGCAAAAGTTGTAAGTTTGGTTCCTGGTGGACCTGCCGCCAAATCAAATCAGGTATCTCCTGATGACAGAATAGTTTCTATAAGACAGGCATATGAAGAAAAAAGTACAGATGTAGTTGGTTGGAGAATAGATGAGATTGTAAAACTAATTCGTGGAGATGCAGGTACTGAAGTAGAGCTTGAGATTATTCCGTCAAAATCTCTTGAGTCCTCAGAAAGAAAGTTTATAACGCTTATAAGAGAAGAAGTTCAGCTAGAGGAACAGGCTGCAAAAAGCAAAATCATTAGCATAGATTCAGATTCAAGAAATTATAGAGTTGGAATAATCGAGCTGCCAGCATTTTATATAGACTTTAATGCCTGGAGAGAAAGAGATCCAAATTTTAGAAGTAGCTCAAGAGATGTTGAAGGTATTCTCAAGTCATTTAACAGAGATAATGTAGATGCAGTGTTAGTTGATCTTAGAGGTAACTCTGGTGGCTCATTATATGAAGCAAATAAATTAACTGGTTTATTTGTTGCATCTGGAGCAACTGTTCAAGTGAAAGAGAGTTCTGGAAATATCAGGCCTTGGGGAGATGGAAGAGCAAAGCAAATCTGGAAAAAACCTGTCGCAGTTTTAGTAGATAGATATTCAGCTTCAGCCTCAGAAATTTTTGCTGGAGCAATTCAAGATTACAAAAGAGGTATTGTAATTGGCCACAGAACATTTGGAAAAGGTACGGTGCAGCGTCTTGATGATCTTAGTGCAGGTCAAATTAAAATTACTGAATCAAAATTTTATAGGGTCAGCGGTTCAAGCACTCAAGCAAGGGGAATTGAACCAGATATAGTACTACCCTCTTCATGGGACATTGAGGAAACTGGCGAAAGTGCATTAGATGAATCACTTCCATGGGATACGATAAGACCAATCAAGCATAGAATTTATAATCTGGATGACGCAGCTATTCAGCGAGCATCTGAAAATCACATTGATAGGCTTACTAATGATCCTAACATGCAATATATTCTTAAAGTTCGTGAAAAATATGATCAACGCAAAAATAAAAAAGAACTTTCTTTAAATATTGATGAAAGAAAAAAAGATAAGCTAGATAGAAGATTATGGATTCTAAATACCGAGAATTCTCGAAGAAATCTCTTAAATATTGAAGTTTTTAATACTTATGATGATTTGGAAGCATTTAGAGAAGAAATTGATTCTGAAGAAATATCTTTAGAGAACGATTTTCTTCTGAATGAGTCAAAAAATATTATTATTGATTACTTGAAATTTAGCTCTCAATTAATTGCAGCTAATCAAATCTAATGAAAATTATATCTTTTAACATTAATAGTGTTAGGGCTAGGCCTCATCAGCTTGAATACATCCGTGATCGTCTTGATCCTGACGTGATTGGACTTCAAGAAACAAAAGTCCATGATGATGAATTTCCTGTTGAGTTAATAAATGAAATTGGCTATCACTGTGAATATTGGGGACAGAAAGGTCATTATGGTGTGGCCTTACTAAGCAAAAAAAAACCAATTGATGTTTCAAAAGGATTTTTAAAAGATACTGCTGAAGATCAAAAGAGATTTATTCAAGGAAGATATAAATTTAAAAAAAATGATATCTACATACTAAATGGTTATTTCCCTCAAGGTGAAAATAGAAATCATGAAACAAAGTTTCCTAAAAAAATTAAGTACTATAAAGATTTAAAAGATCACATTAAAAGGTTACAGCGCTCCACGTCTAATATAATTGTGATGGGAGATTTTAACGTAGCACCATCCAAAAATGATATTGGAATTGGCGAGGTAAATGCTAAAAGATGGCTGCGTGATGGTAAATGCGCTTTTTTACCTGAAGAGATAGAGATGTGGAATAACATAAAAGATCTTGGCTTTATAGATAGCTGGAGACTTCAAAATCCTAATGATAGCTCAACATACTCATGGTTTGATTACCGTTCTAGAATGTTTGATGATACTCCCAAGAGAGGTCTTAGGATAGATCATATAATGGTTGCTGAAAAATTAGCTAAATCGATTAAATCTACTGGAATAGATTATGATGCCAGAGCTATGGTTAAACCATCTGATCATTGTCCAGTGTGGCTAAAACTTGGGTAATTTCGTCGATGGATTTAGATAATTTCTATTTAAAAAAAACTCAAGAAAATCTCACTCTCAATAATGGTTACCTTGTATCTAAAACTACAAAAGTGCCAATAATTAAATCAATACCAAGATTCGTTAATGATAAAAATTATGCTTCTTCATTTGGAAAACAATGGAATACATTCCAAAAAACACAACTAGATTCATTTACTGGCTCACCATTGAGCTTAAACAGACTAGAGACAGCTCTTCAAGCTTCCATTCAAAACCTTAATGATATTAAGATTTTAGAGGCCGGCTCTGGAGCGGGAAGATTTACAGAAATTTTAGCTAGAAGTAATTCAGAAATATATTCATTTGATCTTAGCAATGCTATTGAAGCAAATTGGAAAAATAATAATAAATTCAATAATCTAACTTTTTTTCAAGCAAATATAGAAGATATACCATTTAAAGATAATTTTTTTGATCTAGTAGTATGCCTAGGGGTTGTTCAGCATACTCCATCATCAGAAAACACTATAAGAGAACTGCATAGAGTAGTTAAGCCAAATGGAAAACTTGTTTTTGACCACTACAAAAAGCATATTGGTCATTATTTTTCACTCTATATACCTATTTGGCAAGTTATAAAAAGGCTGCCAAAAAACTTACAATTAAGAACTACTAATTTTTTAACAAAGATATTTTTTCCTATCCACTGGGTCTTCAGAAATTCAAATTTTATGCAATTCTTGCTTAGAAGAATTTCACCTATTAGCTTTTACTATGGTCAATTTGATCTCTCTAAAGAAATGCATTATGAATTTTCTAAGCTTGATACTCATGATAAGAACACTGATGTTTATAAGCACCACTTAAGTGAAAAAGATTTAGAGCTAATTCTTGAAGAGATTGGAATTACAAAATTTGAAATTAATCACAGAGGAAATGGTTTGGAATGCATTATTATCAAGTAACTAAACGGATGCTCTTCTTTCCTTAAAAAAATCTTTTAGCAGCCGAGCTGAATTAGACCTAAGGATTCCTTCATTAATCTCTACTTTGTGATTTAAAAAGTTGTTTTCAAAAAAATTTATATTTGACACAACAGCTCCAGATTTTGGTTCTCTAGCAGAAAAATATAGTTTACAGATCCTCGCATGTACTATAGCAGATGCACACATACTGCATGGCTCAAGTGTAGAAAACAGCACACAATCTTTTAACCTGTAATTTTTTAATGCCTTTGAAGCCATATTGATTGCATTAATTTCAGCATGTGAAGTAACAGAAAGATCTTTAATTACTGAGTTTGACCCAAACCCAACTATCTTTTTTTTATGCACAACTACTGCCCCAACAGGGACTTCATTTCTATTTTTTGCGTTTATTGCCTCATCAAGTGCTGCACGCATAAAAAAAAGTTCTTCTAATTCTGAAAAGTTTAATTCATTATGCATATCGAAAGATTTTAAATGAAATTTAAAACTATAATAGTCAAATGTTACATGCTTGTTTTGTAATTAATGATTTTAACTTTCTGCTAAGCCATCGCTTAGATCTATTAATTGGTCTTTCAAAAAAGATTGATGTAACTGTAATTTGCACAATTAAAGATAACCAGAGAAACAAAATACATTTTATAGAAAATCAAAATATTTCCTTAATAGAAATACAAGGGCGCAAAAATCTTTTTGATACGTTTCGGTATGCTAAAGACTTACTAAACTGTATAAAGCCAAAATTTACTCATATTTTTTTTATTACACTAGAGCAATCATTTTTCGGATCATTGCTGGCATCAAAAATTACTAATTCCAAATTATTCTTTGTTATATCAGGACTTGGTAATAATTTTTTTCTTAGGGACCTGCGTAGCCGTATCAAAAATAGATTTCAAAACCTTTTTTTAACGAGTGCCTTTAAAAAAGAATTAATTGAGGCTTTAATTTTCCAAAATAAAGATGACATTATTGATTTTAAAAAACATGTACGAATTTTCTCAACAGATTGTGTTCTTATAAGGGGTAATGGGATTAATTTAAATAATTTTTCTTATGAAGAAAGGAATTTTGAAAATATAAATTTTTGCTATACAGGTAGACTTGTAAAGTCTAAAGGTTTAGAGGAGTTAGTAAGTTCATTTTTAAAGTTGTGTAAAAAATACCATGACTTAAATCTAGGATTAATCATCTGTGCTATACACGATCCTAATGAAAAGGATCTTATTTCAAATAATACTTTCTCAAAAATTAAAACTTTGAGAAACATATTCTATTATGAAAACCTAGATCACTATGAAGTTATAAATGTTCTGAGAATTGCATCAGTCTTTGTCCTACCGTCCAAGAGAGAGGGAATCTCCAAAGCTGCTTTGGAGGGAGCATCAACTGGCCTACCAATCATTGCAGCTAATGCGCCTGGGTCTAGGGATGTTGTCCAACAAAATACAAATGGACTTCTTTATGAAATAACTGATAAAAACGGTCTAATGAAAGCAATGGAAAAAATTATCAATATGAATAAAGAAAACCTACTTGATCTTGGAAAAGCATCTAGAAATTATGTTAAAAAAAATTTTGACATCAATATTATTATCGATGAATATCTCGAACTAATTTTAAATGACAAAAATTAATGAAGAAGATTTTTTTTATTTTACCTAAACTAGCAACCGGTGGAGTTGAAAAAAATGTACTCAATTTCTCAAACTATGTATCAAGTCCAGATATTAAAATATCTATTATTTATCAACGATCTGCTGATAACTCATTTCAAAATAAATTTAAAAGCAACATTAACTTTATAAAAATAAAAAATGTCAGGCTATTAAAGCAAGTATTTCAATACAAAAAAGTTTTTAAAGAACATAAACCGGATGTAGTAATTAATTCTATGTTTTTCGTTCACTTTGTATTAATTATTTCCAACTTACTTTCGTCAAAAAAAGCAAAAATTTTTTTAAAAATTGAAACAAATCTCAAGCAAAGCATAATCCATAAAAATAAGTATCTTGAAAAGATTTTATTTCTGTTATTTGCAAAAACATTTATTAAACTGTCTGACAGAGTCATTTGTTCATCTTGGGGGATATATAAAAATGTCAAAGAAAAATATTTTAAAAAATCTTCTCACAAGCTCCTTTTGAATTACAACCCAATAATAAATTCTATACACACACCTCAATTTAATCACAAGCCAAGTCACAAATTTTTTAATGAACGAAGTAAGGTATTTATTTCAGTAGGAAGATTAAGTAATGAGAAAGGATTTGTTGAGTTAGTTGAGTTGTTTAGCAAAATGATCGCAGAAAATAACCTTTCAGGTACTAAACTAATAATTATTGGTGAGGGGAGTTTGTATAAATCTTTAATAGAAGCTATCGATGCATTCTCAATGCATGAGTTTATTGACATTATTAAATTTAATGATGACTTTGAAAGATTCCTTTTCTTTAGTCATGCTTTTATATGCAATTCTGTGTACGAAGGCTTCAACAATAATATTATTCATGCCTTAAATATGGGTCTTACTGTGATTTCAAAAGATTGTGATTTTGGGCCCAGAGAAATACTTAAAAATAAAGAATATGGTTTATTAGTTCAAAATAAGAATGAAATGAAAAAAGAAATTTTGCTTCAAAATGATAAAGATAAAATATTTAATAAGTCAGCATTCAAAAGATCTTTAGATTTTTCAGTTAAAAGCTCATCTCAAAATTTCTTGAAGATAATTGATGAATGCTAGGTTTTATGAAGTACTTCTTTCAAAATAATCTCATTTACCTTTCTAACATCAAACTTTTCTTCAGCAATTGACCTTGATTTAGCGCCCATAATGATTTGTTTGTTTCGATCAACTAAATTTATCATTGCCTCCGAAGCTTTGATAATATTTCTTGGTGGAACAAGATACCCATTCAGACCATCAACAACAGTCTCTCTGCAACCAGGAACATCAGTTGTAATTATTGGCCTGCTCTTAGCCATGGCTTCTAATACAGTTCTAGGGACACCTTCTCTGTATGATAATAATACAAACACGCTGGCAGCATCATAAGCAGCAGATGGTTCTTCTGTATAACCCAAATACTCAGTACCATACTTTACAGACCATAAATTTAATATTTCTTTTTCAGAAATAGAATCTGAATGTTTATCAGGATATCCATATATTATAAATCTTGTCTCCGGAAATTTTTCTTTAACGACTTTTGCTGATTCTGCAAATTCTCTTAGGCCTTTTGATTCAAGCAATCTTGCCATTGTCATAAATACCGTCTGATGCGGTATTTCTGAATAAGAAAATTTCTTTATATTTACTCCAGAACCATTAACTAAAATTGCTTTGTCTGAATTAAGTAAATTAGAATTTTCAAAAAGATTTTTGTCATCCGGATTTTGAAAAAAAACTTTTTTGTTAAACTGAAAACTTAATTTTAGAAGAAAGCTTGATATAAAACCTAACAATCTGTGCTTAAGATCACTTCTTTCAAATAGATGTCCTAGACCTGAGATTATTGAAAAAACTCTTATATTTTTGCGAGACAAGGCTACAGCGAGACTACTCGCTATAATTGATTTATGCATATACGAAATAACTATTTCGGGATTCAATTTATCAATATTTTGTTTAATATCATAGATTCCTTTAATTAAATTAATAACGTTGAAGGATTTTCTCTCTAATTTTATCTTTATGTAATTAATACCATATGATTTAAGTTCTTTTTCAGTTTCATTGTTGCTTTCAGGAGTTAATGCATAAACCTCATAGCCTTCGCTCATGAAATCTTTTACTAGATCAAGTCGGAACCAAACAATAGAATTAGTATTTCCTGAAATTATCAAAAGTCTTTTCATCAGATCTTTACTCAGATTTTTTTTTTGTAAATAAAAAGAATATCGATCCGATAATGAAACCAGGAGCCTTCACCAAATCACCAAGGAATCCAATAATGCCAGTTTGAAGGCAAATACTCATTGATAAATTTTCTTTTTTAATACCGTTGCGCAGTGGGAAAAAAATCCCCCTGTAACCTATCGCCACTAAAATTGATGTCCCCAAAAAAAACTTTGTAAGATGTGGTACGTAGTATCTTGAAGATTCAATCCATTCAGCAACAATTGCATTCCATCTATACATGACCATGAATAGAGTAAAAAATAATAAAATTTTAATAATTGTATTTAATGTTGGATATTGAACTTCTGAAAAAAAATTAAAACCCATTCTTCTTAGAATAATTAACTGAAGGAAAAAGACATTTAAAATTATTAAAAATATTTTCGTAACATGCGGAATATATAAAATACTATCCCATCCCACAAGGTAATTCCAACGGCTTATTATGAGAGTTAAAAAAACTAGAAAGAAAGCAAAAAAGACGTCTTTTGAATTTTTTTGTATTCTTAACGGAGCAGAATGCAATTGGTAGATAAACATTTTCTTTAAAAAATCTATTAGCTTTGTTGAGAGAGAATTGTACGAAAGGAAGTTTTCTTTTGGTGTAAAGGTTTTTAATTTTTGCTTAATACGATCTCGCCATTCAAGATCTACACCTGATCTAAAACCTTCTAGAATTTTATTATCTAAATATTTTTCAAACCAAATCATTGTGCCAGGGTTGGATTCATGTACTTTATTACCAAATGTAGAATAATGAATCAATTTTTGAAGCTTAGAATTATGTTCGTAAACAGTTGTTCCAAAAATGACATCGTATCCATTTAATAAAAGCGATTTATGATTGCTAAGCCAAGTTGATTTTGGGATCGTAGACATATCAACAAAGGCTAAGATATCACAGCTGGACTTGCTTACACCGAAATTTAATGCTTCAGATGGATATGCACGCTTCTGAGTGAAGTCATATTTATTTTTCAAAAAGGTAAAAATTTTTGACAATTTAAGCAAATATCTGTCATTCTTGAAGCCTCTACCAATCCTATAGTATTTAACCGGAATATTTGAAGAAATAGAATTAATTTCATCTTCAATTAAGCTATTTGAACTTGAGTCTACCAAAATTATTTCAGAAGGTTTTAGTGATTGATTATTTATGGAATTTATTTGAGCTTTCAGGTGATGAACATCATCAAAGGCAGGAAGAATTATGCTAATTTTATTATCAAGCATTTTAAAAATGTGGTGCCCAGAGCCGGACTTGAACCGGCACGAAGTTGCCTTCGAGGGATTTTAAATCCCTTGTGTCTACCAATTCCACCACCTGGGCATATGATAAATACAAAAAACAAAATAAATATTGCTGATTAATCCTCTAGATCCTCCCAAGCAATGCTCTCGAATTTTGTTTTGGAAGTTTTAAGTTTTTTTCCGATTACCTTATAAAAATCTCTAGCATCAATTCCATGTAAAGGCCTTAGAGTTAACATATTTTTTTCGTCTAAAATATCACCAGAATTAAGATTCTCAGATGCATAAATTGATCGCCTAAAAGATAAATGATGACCACTATCAATTTCAACTTTAAGAGGTCTCTTTTTACCTGATCCTCTAAGTTTTATTATTTTACTAATTTCACTTTTTAGTAACTTTACATCATTCGCTGTTAATGAAACCTTATGATCTCTAAAAGTTTTACCGCTTTTATCATTAGTAAAATGGAACTCAAGAACCTCTGCTCCCATTGCAACAGCAGTGATTAATGCAGATGTACCTTCGGTATGATCTGAATATCCAATGAGATATGAGAAGTTATTTTTAAAAGTATTAATAACTTCAAGATTAGCATCTTCATTAGGTATGGGATACATCGAAGTGCATTGCAAAATAGCTAAATTATTTGAATCTGTATAAAAGCTATCTTGATGCGATATAAATTCAACAGTCTCCAACACTTCATCTAACTCTGATAATCCAGTAGAAATGATTATTGGCTTTTTTAGTTTACATATCGTTTTAATAAGAGGGTAATTAGTTAAGTCGCCGGACCCTATTTTATAGAAAGCCATATGTTCGTTTATCTTTGCAATAGACTCAGCATTCCAAACAGATGCAGAAAAATCAATGTTGTGTTGCTTGCAAATGTCAGCAAGATCACAATACTGGTCAATTGAAAGCTCAAATTTTTTAAAATGCTTGTTTCTATCTTGATCTTGAATAGGCGATACAAGTGTATCTCCTGTGTAAATCTGGTATTTTATTGAATCAACTCCTGCATCTATGGCAAGGTATGTTAATTCTTTGGCATAACCGAAATCGCCTTCATGATTTCCACCTATCTCAGCAATTAAATATGGGCTATCTTTTTTAAACATTGAGCGATATTTTAATGTAAAAAGGTTTTTCTACAAGCAAACAGTCATAGTGCAAGTTTGTTAGCTATTTTCTTTGAAATTTCGAGATCAATAGAATCCTCAACTTTAAAACCGCTTACTTTATCAAAATTAATATGAGCGATCCTACCCCCTAATAATTCATTCATGGACTTAAAAAAAGTATATTTGACAGCATTAATGCCCCCCACTCTTTTATAAATTTCTTCCCTCTCATATTTTATGTAAGCTTCCTTTGTAAGAGGCTCAAGCCCTTTCCCCTTATGGCTGTAAAAAAAGCTTTTTTCAAGAATAACTCCATCTACCGAGTCTGCTCCAAATATATCTAATGTTTGAAAAGCCTCATTTATCTGCCAGCTCTTTCTAAAAGGATATTCTGGGTAGAGCATTGCGATGTTTTCAAATTTCTTATTATTAAAATCTTGAAGAATACTTAAAATAGTCTTATTTATAGTTATATCTAAATTTGATATGTCAGAAGATCTCAAATGATAATGAAGCCTATTAGCGTATTTCTTTTGCAATTTTTTTATGGTTTTAATGCATGGTGTTGAAATGACTATTGTTTTATTTCCCTTTGTATTTAATGCTTCATTAACAGTCCAATTTATTAGAGGAACCCCAGCGATTGGTTTTTCATGAATATTGTTAGTATCGTAGTGATACCCTCTAGTAGGAATTATTAATAAATTTTCCTTTTGGGACTTAATTTTGCTAAATTTCTTTATCCAAAATTTGGATTTAATTTTTGCCCTTGTTCTTAAAAGTTTTTGATAGTTTTTAGTAAGATTAAAACCATGCTGACGATAATAAAATAAAGGTTCATTTAAGTTTAATACTTTGTATTTTGAAATTATTTTTAGCCAAATATCATAGCCATCCTGTCGATCAAATTCTTCATCATAACCACCAAGTTTTTTTAAATAATTTTTTCGAAGCATCGTACAAGCTCCATGGGCAGGCAAATCATAGATTGTTACTTCTCTAGAAAAATTGATTCTTTTAACTCTATTAATCTCATTGTCATGAATGTCTACATTAATGTAGTCAGGAAATACTGCTGCAGCTCGAGTGTCTCCATTTAATTTATTTACTAATTTTTCGATAGCCTTTGGATGAAAGTAATCATCTGCATCTAATCTTATAATGTAAGATCCTTTAGAAAGCTTAATGGCTTTATTATTCGTTTTGTTCAAGCCCATATTTTTCTGAAAAAAAATCCTTACATTTTTTGTAGATGAGTACTCATTAATTATTTCAGCAGATTTATCAGTAGAGCCATCGTCAATAATTATTAAATCTATATTTTTGTATGTTTGTTGCAAGACTGACTCTATAGCCGTTCTAACGAATCTTTCGTAGTTAAAACAAGTTATATAGACAGTAACAATAGGTTTCATAATCATGCTTTTAGACATATTTTACCTAATCAACGATAATAAAAAACAATTTTCCTGACAATCAAAAATGAAATCAAAAAGTATTTTAGTTTTTTTGCAAGAGTCCTATTACTTAGATAATGTAAATACGGTTTTAAAAAATATTGAATATGATGAATGTTTTTTTATCTCTAAAAAGAAAATAAATAGAATTGATAAATCTAATCAAATTCATGTAAATAATTTGTTTAATTTAATTAAGTTTGTTTTGCAAAGAAAATCATTTGATTGCTTAATGGCTGCAAATGTAGATGATCTTTATTTCCAAATAATCTTTAAATTTATTTCCTTTAAGAGCTTCATTACTTTTGATGAAGGTCAAAGAAGCGTTATTAAAGGAGATAGGTACTTCCGTATGACGTTTCCCGAAACTAAAAATAGAAGAAACAAGCTTCTTAATTTTCTTTTTGGATTTCCATTCCCTAATGGAGAATACTTTAAGAAATCTTCTACTCACTACACATTTTATGATCCTTTAAAAATTGAACATAACCTGCAAAATCACTCAAATTTAATTCTATTGAATAAAAATGATAATTCTAAAAATATTAAAAAAATATTCATTGGTATAAGTTCGAATTGGAGATACATGAAAAAACAAAAATTAAGTGTTAACTCTCATGTCTTTGAAAGTAAGTTAAAAAAAGCGGCAAAGGTAGTAAATAATATCCGGCCAGATATATATCTTATGCATCCAAGGGAGGATGAAGATTTTATTTCTTTGCTAGATGAAAAAATACTTATCCTGAGAGAACTTCGAGGAAAATCACACCAATTTATTAACTCTCTGTCTAAACACAATGATGTGAGGGTATACAATGACAGGTCAGGAGTCCTTTATGATTTAGGTGATGAAATTCACATCGAGCTTATAGACATATTTGATAGATTTGAAAGTAATGAGTATGAGAAGTATTTTCAAAGTTTAAAAAATTTCAGAATAAAAATGGGTGTGAAATCAGAACATACACAAATAAAAGATAGCAGTTATTATTTATGATTGGGGTTATAGGTGGTTCAGGAATTTATAACTTAAGTAATATTGAAGTTATAAACTCATTTAATGTTTCGACGCCATTTGGTGATACATCAGATGCTATTTTGAAAATTAGAATTGATTCCTCAGAAATATTCTTTTTACCAAGACATGGTAAAAATCATAAGCTATCTCCAACTGCTGTGAACTATAGGGCAAATATATTTGCGTTAAAATCTTTAGGATGTACATCAATATTGTCCTTTTCTGCATGTGGATCTTTGAACAAAAAATTTCATCCTGGGGACTTTGTCCTTGTTGATCAATATCTAGATCATACAAGAAAAAGGCATAATTCATTTTTTGAAGAAGGCGTTGTTGCTCATGTTTCGATGGCAGAACCATCATGCAATAGACTTAGAGATTTGATTTCACAAATACTCAAAAAATTAAATATTAATCATCATGACGGAGGCTCATATGTCGCGATTGAAGGTCCGCAATTTTCTTCAAAAAAAGAATCTTTAATTTATAAGAATGTTTTTAATTGCGATGTAATTGGAATGACAAATATGCCAGAAGCTAAGCTAGCTAGAGAGGCTGAAATCTGCTATCAAACAATTGCGATGATTACTGATTTTGATTGCTGGAAAGATGACGCTGAGCATGTGAGTTATGATGAGATACAAAAGATTTTTAAAGATAATATTTCCAAAGTTGAAATGATTTTACTTTCTCTTAGCTCAAGAACATTGAAGCTTGAGGGAGGTAACTGCGATCAAGGTTGTAATAATTCTCTAGAAACAGGTCTTGTCACAGACGTTAATAATTTAGATAAAAAAGATCTTCAAAATTTTGAATTACTTGTTAGAAAATATATTAAATGAATTTACAAGTTGCAATAGAATTTTATAAATGGGGTTAATCAATGCTCGTATCAAATAAAAATTATAAGTCAATTTGGTGTGAGGGGTCTTCGATTAAAATTATTGATCAAACATTATTGCCATTTAATTTTAAAATAATAGAGTTGAAAAACTCTGATGATTTTGAAGATGCGATAATTAACATGAAAGTCAGGGGGGCTCCTTTAATTGGTGTAACGGCACTATTTGGAGTTGCTAATGAGATGAGAGTTGATCCTAGCGAGGAATCTTTAAACCAAGTTATAAAAAAATTATCCAAAACAAGGCCTACTGCGTATAACTTGTTTTGGGCTTTGAATGAGATAAAAGAGTTTTTAATAAATGTTCCTGAAAGTAGCCGCTATGAAGAAGGAATGCTTTTTGCGCAACAAAAATCTGATGAAGATATTTTGAGAAATAAGTTAATTGGAAGTTACTGTGGAGAGGAAGTCCTCAAGAATACTTCAAAAAAAACAATTAATATTCTCACTCATTGCAATGCGGGTTGGCTTGCTACGGTAGATTATGGAACTGCTCTAGCTCCTATATTTTTTCTGAAAGAAAAAAATATAGATCTTCATGTTTATGTCAGTGAGACAAGACCTCGAAACCAAGGAGCTTTTCTTACGGCATGGGAGCTTGAAAATATGAAAATTCCTCATACAGTCATTGCAGACAATGCAAGTGGTTTAATTATACAAAAAGGTATTATTGATTTCGTAATTGTGGGCTCGGACAGAATAATACATTCTGGAGAAGTTTTTAATAAGATAGGCACTTATATGAAAGCTTTAGCATGTAGAGAGTCTAGTATCCCATTCTATGTCTGCGCGCCAACCTCAACCATTGATTGGGAAGATGAAACCAGGGGTCAAGGAATTGTTATTGAGGAGAGGGATTCCTCAGAAGTTTCGGAAATTATGGGAATAAATACAAAGAGTGGTAGCATAACTACTTCCAAGATAATAAATAATAATTCTTCTGCAATAAATCCAGCATTCGATATGACACCAGCAAATTTTGTTTCAAAGATATTTACAGAAAAAGGTGGGTCTTTAGCTACTGAACTTCATAAACAAAAAGATGATTAAAAACACTTGGGACAATAAAGCTTTAGAGAGTTATAAGAAATTAATTTTTCCTAAGTTATCTAAAGATATAGTTGAAAGAATCTATACAAGTCATCTTATAGGCAATGATAAAGATCTTGTAATGCACGGAGGGGGAAATATTTCAGTTAAAACTTCTGAAAAAAATACAATTGGTGAGTCTATTGAAACATTGAGAATTAAAGGTAGTGGGTGGGATTTAGAAAGTATAAATGCTACAGGCTTGCCTGCACTAGAAATAAACAAACTTCTTAAGCTAGAAAATATTACTAATTTAACTGATGAAGACTTAGTTAGTTTCCAGAGGCAGTGCCTTCTTGATCCTGGCTCTCCAAATCCTTCTATAGAGACATTGCTTCATGCCTTTATTCCAAAGAAGTTTGTTGAACATACTCATTCGACTCCGTTCCTGTTTCTTGCAAATATCAAAAATTCAAAAGAAATTATTGATGAGTTATTTAATGGCAAGGTAGTATTTCTCCCATATGTAAAGCCAGGTTTTGACCTGGCAATTCAGGCTAATAAAGCTTACAAATCAAATGAGAATTTAGAGGGAATGTTCTTAGAGCATCATGGTCATTTTACATGGGGTGATACAGCAAAAGAGTCTTATTCACGACTAATAAAGCAAACTAATATAGTTGAAAAGTGGATATCTAAAAATACACCAAAAAGAGTTTCTAAAAGTAATAAAAATATTAAAGTTGATAAAAGTAATCTGCAAGCATTGAACTTTATTTCTGAACTACGAGCATCAATTAATCATTTTGGTGACAACAGTTATATTTTTACATTGGACCAGTCTCCAGATTTGTTAAAGATACTTGAAGAAAAAGATATAGAAAAGTTTATTAAGCGATGGGTCCTTACTCCTGATCACATTATAAGAACAAAAGGTAAGCCGCTTTTTTTTGATTTAACCAAAAAATCTCTAACAACCAAACAAATAAATTCAAAGGTTATAAAATTTAAACAACAATATATTTCATACTTTAATAATTTTTCAAAAAAAAACTTGCATTCTATGTTAGACCCGATGCCAAATATGATTTGGGTTAGGGGGCTAGGAGTGATTGCTGTATCTAAAGACAGAAAATCAGGAAAAATAATTAATGATCTTGCATCTCAGACTCTCAGAGTTTTCAAGAATCATATTGATACAAAAAGATTGTTTCATTCGCTATCAGAAACTGATCTATTTGAAATGGAATATTGGAGTCTTGAGCAAGCTAAGCTTGGAAAAAAAATTATTGCTCCATTGTATGGAAGAGTTATCGTAATCACTGGCGGTGCAGGAACAATAGGTATTGCTTGTGCAAAAAAAGTTTTGAAGAATGGTGGAAATGTTGTTTTGGTTGATAGCTCGCAAAAAGGCTTAGATGATGCGCAAAATGTTCTAAACTCAGATTCTGTTTCTTCATTAAAAATTGATATTACTGAAAGAAGTGCAGCTAAAGATATATTAAATTTTTGCATACTATCCTTTGGTGGAGCTGATATTTTAATTTCAAATGCAGGATCTGCAGTACAAGGAATGACTGATGAGTTGGCATCAAAAGAGTTTAGAGATAGTTTTGAGTTAAACTTTTTTGCACATTATGAACTCTCAAAACGTTTTTTGCATTTATTCAAAAAAGCAAAAAATAATGGACAAATACTCTTTAATATCTCAAAACAGTCAGTCAATCCAGGGATTAATTTTGGTGCCTACGGCATACCAAAACTTTCAATAATAGGTCTTATGAAGCAGCTTGCTCTTGAAAATGGTAAGTACGGTATTAGGGTAAATGGAATCAACGCAGATAAAATAAAATCTGGCTTACTCACATCAAGATTAATTAAAGAAAGATCAAGAGCAAGAAATATTTCTCAAGAAGGATATATGAGAGGAAATTTATTGGGTGCTGAAGTTGCTGCTGACGATGTTGCGGAGGGTTTTATGTCCCTAATCCTTTCGTTGGAAAAAACAACTGGTCATATAATAACTATTGATGGTGGGAATATTGAAGCTTCTCTCAGATAAAGCTAGTCGTCCTTGAAAGAATAATCAATACCTGAAATTTTAGGGAAGTTTTTAAGTGAATTAAATAACCTATTATTATAATTTGGATGATTTCTACAAAAAGATATGATTTCATTTAGGCTCATTAGAGAAGAATTAAAATGCTTATAGATATCTTTGATAAAAGAGAAATCTTCGGGAGTATCAACAGTAAATGAAAGATTTGGTTCAATTAATTCGTGATTAACGGGTATAAATTTATTGACTTTTAACTTGTCTGGTCTTTTAAGCATATAAGTCATATATTCTGATGATTTGGTGTCGCTCAGTTGCTCATAAATTCTTTGCAAACATTTAGAGCTTATAACCTCAGAACGAGATCCCCTAGGTATTTGATCACAAAAAGTATAATCAGCTCCCTGCTTCCAATGATCTTCAATCATATCTCTTATGATTGTTGGATCGGTAAGTGGATTATCGCCAGTTACTCTAACTAAAACTTCAGCCTTATGTATTAAAGCTACTGTTATGAGCCTATTCATTACATCAAGTTCATCACCTGCTACAAAAGAAAGATTATTTTCGACTGCAAGATCAATTAAAATCTTGTCATCAGGATTATCTGAGGTACAGATACATATTTCTTGCTTATTAAATTCGCTAGAGAGTCTATCTAATAAACGCTGGATAAGAGGTTGACCATAAATATCTAACATTGCTTTTTGTGGCAATCTCGTTGACTTCATTCGAACAACTATGCAAATCATTATTTTAGGCATCTAAATATTCCTTTTTAATGGGACTGCCAGCTTCAAGGTCTTTATTGAATCTTGAATCTTTATATTCAATGAAACTTCTTCTAGATATTCCATCAAAATTTACTCTTTTAAAGTAGACTTCGACACTTGATAATTTGTCGCCCTTTGAAACGTCATTCTTGAGTATGGCAAATTTTTTCATTTTATTTCTATACTCTATTTCTGCTTCGTTAAGATTAAGTCCATTTGGCTTACCTACACATAAAGGCACATCATGCATGTATTTGACAAAACGAGTAAATTCATCCGGATTTAATGCAGAAAAATAATCAAAGCTTTTTTTTGCTCTATTTGGAGTAATATGTTTTTCAATAATATGAGCTCCTAAAGAAGCTGCTAGAGCCGGAACTGTAAAAGACATCATTTTATCTTCAGCATCAATATGGTCTGCATAACCAGTTTTTAAGTTGAATGTTTCGCTTAATGAGATTAGCTTTTGCAGTAAGCAATCTTCAATTTTTGTTGGAAAACTTTGTATTCCATGCATAAGAATGATCTCTGATGTAGTGTATTTATTTATTACTGAAATTGAATCAGAAATTTCATCTTCATTTGCTCCGCCAATGCCTAAAAAAATTGGCTTGCCCTCTTTTGCAACACCAATCAAAAGATCATGATTATTGATATCAGCTGTTGGAATTTTGTATCCAAATATTTCATTCCTTGATTTCGTAATTTCAAATGACTTGAGATCATAAACTTCAGCTATGAGATTAATGAAGTGATGCCCTGAAAATTCTATAACTTCAATCCATTCTTTAACTGAAAGCTCATTTCCTTCAAGATTACTTTTAATACCATCAACCTTATGAACAAGCTCATTAAAATTATAAATTTGAACCTTTACAAAATCTGCACCCGTTTTAGATGATTTTAAAATCAAGGATTTAAGAAGCTCTATATTACCTTCATGTGCAGAAGCTATTTCCGCAATAATTTTTATTTGTGATTTCACAATAAATCCTTATCTTAAAGGTTTATTATACCGACTATAGTTATCATTTTGCTCTTAATAATCATGTATAATCACCGAATCTTATGACTCTCTCGAATACTCTAAACAGGATAAGTAGCGAAGTAAAAAAGGGGACCTCATCTCTTTTTAATCTAAAACCATTCGATCCCACGCAATACTCAACTGAGAATATGGCCCACAATAAAGCATTTAAATATGCTCTTGCCAAGTCAGAAAATCTTTCCAGGGATAAGTTGCTGGATAACTATAAAAAAATGTATGCGGATTATAGATTCAAATGGACCCATCAACCCAAACATGCAATTGAAGAAAATCCTGATAATGAAAAACTATTTGAGCTAGGTATTATTCCCCTATGTTTAGACCTTGAAATTGCTGCAATATGTGATTTGGCTTGTCCATTTTGCTATAGAGAATATATTGCTACTCCAGATAAAGTTATTAATGATGTGTTGGCAGAGGATTTAATACTTCAAGCGGCTGAAATCGGAATCCCATCGATAAAGCTAAACTGGAGAGGTGAGCCTCTTTTATATCCAAGAATTCATAAAATAATAGATCTTGCAAAAGAAAATGGGATTCTTGAAACAATGATAAACACAAATGCTACCAATTTATCTGAAAAGGTTTCAAGAAATTTAATAGAAAGTGGACTCGATGTAATGATTTATTCGTTTGATGGGGGCACCAAAGAAACATATGAAAAGATGAGGCCAGGGAGATTTAAGAAAAATCAATTTGAAAATGTATATAAAAATATAGTTAATTTTTCTAAATTGAGAGATTCGCTTGGAGCAAAATTTCCTAGAACAAAAATTCAAATGATTCTTAATAACGATACTTTTGATGAACAAGAAAGTTTTTATAATCTTTTTAGCGAATATGTAGATGAGATTTCTGTAAAAACATATTCTGAGAGAGGTGGATCAGTGGAAGACCTTTCAGGTGAAGACTTAAAGAAATTTAGGCAAGCTTGCAAAGAAAAGAGCTTGCCCCATTCATCACCTTATATGAAGGATTCTATGGGAAACATGTGGATATCTGAATCTAGACTTCCTTGCGAACAGGTATATCAGAGGCTCATGGTTACTTTTGATGGAAGAGTTGGTATGTGTTGCTATGACTGGGGGAGTCAATATCCAATTGGCTACACAAGCTCAGAATGCTTTAATGATCCTGATAAAGTGTACGAAGAAGTTATAAATAAAGCCAAAGAAAATCATAATGGTTTTGAACTTTTGCAAGCTATTGAACTTCCAGCCAAACATAATGATCCTAAAAAGAAAATTTCATCCCTAAAGGAATTATGGGTATCAGATGAATTAAATAGAGTAAGAGATCATCATGCAAAACTTCAACATGATGAGGTTAGTATATGTAAAAAATGTACTTATAAAAATACTTATTCATGGACTAAGATATAGAATCTCTCAATATATATTTATAAGTTTGATTTATCTTTGGAAAACAGATGTTCGGTCCTATAAAAAATTACGAATTCAACAATTATTTTTTTTCTTGAGGCTGAATAGGTATTTTAGTTTGCATTCATTTGTTTAAATAAATTGAAGACTATAAAAAACAATATAATAATTCATTAAGTATAATAATATTTATTTCTTAATATCTAATCCATATGTCCATAAATTTGTATAAAGATTTTATAAAAAAGCTATTACAAATCTTTGGTAAACCAAAAAAATATTTAAGTCTTCTATTTGGGTCGTTTGTGGCATTAGCTTTATTGGATATGCTTGGAATTTCTTTGATTGGTCCATATGTCGTAATGATATTTGACTTCGACAAAGTTCAGAGTGAGTGGGGGCTGTTTCCAAATCTAAGTAAGAATGCTTTAACAATATACGCTAGCCTGATTATCATAAGTATATTCTTCCTAAGAACAATTTCTGTTTGGTTGATAAATAATTTCATAATGAATTCAATCTTTCAGAGACAAATAGAGCTTAGGTCGAGATTAATCGAAGAGCTTCTAAAAGCAGAATATGCAACACGGTTGGGCAAAAATTCAGGAACTTACTCAACTTCAATATTATCTTTTTGTGGAAGATTCGCACAATCAACTATTGGATTCTTCAGAATTCTAGCAGAGAGCCTTTCAATAATTGTAATCATAATCTTGCTAGCCTTTACTGATGTAACATTGTTCTTGATTGCATTGTCTTTTGCTTCAGTAGTACTTGGATTTATGTTTTACTTCTTTTCTGGAAGATTCATCAAGTATGGGGAAGCAAAAAATCAAGGTTTGTTTCAGTTTACAAATGCTGTTCAAGAAGCAGTATATGGTATTAAAGAAATTAAAATTCTGGGTCTAACCAAGTTTTTTAGTGACAGAGTAAGGACTGGAGCTACAAAAGTTGCATATGCAGATAAAAGATTGACACTTTTTACAATAATACCTAAGTATATTGTTGAGGCAATGCTTGTAACCATAATCTGCATAATGTTAATAGTCTCAAATTTTTCTAGTCAAGAGCCGCTTGACACAATTGCAGTACTTTCAATATTCTTGGTAGCAGCACTCAGGCTACTACCATCGGTAAGTACAATCATTGCAGCAATTAATGCAATGAATTTAGATATAGACTCTGTAAATAAGCTTCATTCCGAATTATTTTTAACAAAAAAAGAATTAGAAACACAAGTTGAAACCAAGAAACCTAAAATACCTTTGCCTAAGTTCAATAAAATAGTTATTGATGATTTGGACTTCGGTTACAAAAATGGCGGCAAGATCTTTAAAAATTTATCACTGGAGATTAAGCGAGGAGATTTTGTAGGTCTCATTGGTGAGTCTGGACAAGGAAAAACTACTCTTGTTGACTTAATTCTTGGAATAAATACTGCCACTAAAGGCATGATAAGACTGGATAACATAGATATCCATGAGAACATTAGTGATTGGAGATCAAGAATTGCATATCTCCCACAAGAAACATTTCTAATAAATGGGACAATAACTGAAAACATTGCATTAGGAATTGAATCTAAAGAAATAGATATCGATAAGATCAATTTAAGTATTGCTAAAGCTGGATTAAAAGAGTTTGTTACCTCGTTACCTGATGGTATTGAAACGCTTATTAGTGAAAGAGGCTTAAATTTTTCGGGTGGTCAAAGACAGAGAATAGCTTTAGCACGGGCATTTTACAGCAATAGGGAAATTATTATTCTTGATGAATCAACTAGCGCTCTTGATAAAGAGGCTGCATCAAAAGTTATTCAGCAGGTTTATAAATTTACAGAAAAAGATGGTACTGCATTGATCATTTCCCACAACGAAAAAAGCCTTGGTCTATGTAACAGAAAGCTAAATCTCGTTGATGGCACGATAAAAGAAGTTATCGCATAATGATTTAAGAGTAATGAATGTATTGATAGTACCTTCCTGGTATCCTGATAAAAATACAACTGACTGGGGTAAAGGTGAAATAAGCGGTTCTTTTTTTCTTGAGCAAGCTAAAGAAATTAATTCTAAGGCTAATGTCCAGGTTATATACGTAATGATACATAGCTTAAGAAAGCTTAAGCTAAAAAAAATCTTTAGCTTATTTTCATTTTCGTGGTCAAATGAAGATGGAATTCGCACCGTAAGATTAAATACATTTAATTTTTTTCCCAAGTCATCCAGGGCCTTAGTTTTTCAATATAAGTTGTATGCAAGAGTGATATTTTTCTTTCTTGCTTTTTCAAAAAAATTTAAGCCCCCTGAAATCGTTCACTGTCATTCACCTTTTTTTGGCGGTGTAATAGCAATGTATGCATCAAAGAAATTTAATGCTAAATTAATTTTTACTGAGCATTCTAGGCAACATCCAAACTATATTCTTCCATATGAAAATATGTTGTATAAAAAAATTATTGAAAACTCTACAAGAGTGATTGCTCTATCTAGGGATTTTGTAAACTTTCTTAGTAAGGATCAAGATGTCCCACTAAAGAAAATCTCCATAGTACCAAATATGATACCAAGATTTTGTTTAGATCATACTCATAAAAAAGAGGCTTATGAGCGAATTTTTAAATTTATTTTCGTTGGTTCTTTAATTGATTTAAAACGTCCGCTAGACCTATTACAAGCTTTTCATGAAATTGATCATGAAAAATATAATTGTCATTTAAAAATTATTGGTAAAGGATATCTATATAAACAATGTAATGATTTTATAATCAAGCATGATTTAGGAGAAAAAGTTTCACTTCTTGGGGAGTTATCAAGAGCAGAAACTATTTTTAATATCTCAAGATCAAGTTGCTTGTGTTCTGTAAGCTCCACTGAATCATTTGGATTATCAATATTAGAAGCTCAATCGTTTGGACTTCCAGTAATATCAACAAGGTCCGGGGGTCCAGAAGATCTCATTAATAAGCATAATGGTATGATTGTTGAGGTTGGGAATATTTACCAAATTAAAAATGCCATGATGAAAATTATTGATGATAAGGAAAATTATGACTCAACAAAAATAAGACATGCTTGTTTAAAAAAATATCATCCTGAGGTTATTACGGAAGAACTTATAGATATTTATCGAAAGATGATTAGCAGCAGGCGTCTTTAAAATAAGCTCTCATAGAAATTTGCGTTAATTATTGCTTATTTGATAAATTTTTTATGAAGCTTTTACCCTTTGATGTTAGTGAGGTCGTTTTCCTTTTGAAGAAAGTTTCCTTATAAAATATATCTTTTCCAAGCTCCCCAACTAAATTTACAAAACACCTAGGAAAGGCAGTTAGCTGTCTTTCAGTTACTTTATGCAAAGCATCTATAGAATTTAAAAATAATACTGCAATATTGTTGTCATATTTTATTCTTTTAAATGTTGAATAATGCTTTACATTGACGCCCTCTTGATAAAATTTTAGTTTGTGTTTTGAGGTATATGCTTTGTTCCATTCTAGAATTTCAAGATCACCGCCTTTAGATGCATCATCTTTGCTTCGTAAATAAAATAGTCCGCTAAAAAGTTTATTAGTATTGTCAACATGTGCTTTTCTTACAGATGATTCAGATCTTACAGGGGTATTAATTGATATTTGTGCATCTAAAAGAATTTGATCTTTAGAATGCTGATGAATGCCCCTAATGCCTGTCGATAAATTTGAATAAAAGTAATAATCCTTATCAGAAAGGTGGGGTTTAAAAATCTCTATGAGTTCTTTATAAAATTCTCTAGAAGAATGATATTTGATGAATGACTTCCACAAAGGCGAAATATCTCTTGAACTGTTTACTTTCATAGCTGAAATATCGAGTCTTTTGTTATTCCTCGACAAATCGAAGGCTTGAATTGGAAACTCTGAAGTAAGCTGATCTGCTATCTGCCTAGGAAGAGCATCCATTATTACAATATGTGGAAAGGGTTTTTTAAAAAAATTTACTTTACTTAAATCAAATAGAACGGAAAGATTATTCATGATATTTCAAAATATTATAATTTTATAATATCTTCAGTATCTTGGTTCTCTGGAATGAAAACCACATTTCTTCCGATTTTCTTGGCATCTTTTAGGTTATTAACTTCTATTGCTTTCTTGTTATTATCATCAACTTGTATAGATTTGTAGCCATTCATAGTAAATAATATATCAAATTCTTGATAGCTTTCCTCATCAAGAATTTCGCAAAGAATGCAAGTGCTATCATTAATTAATCTAGAAATAATTTGTTGAAGTAGTGGAAGCTCAGCTCGCTCAATATCTAGTTTCATTAAAGAAATTCTTTTATCTTTATAATTTGTATCTAATAGTCTACTAATATCTTTTGCTTTACAGACAAGGGTGCCGGCATCCCTTGAAATATACTTATGATTTATTGAAGAAAATCCAGATGGCGCATGACCTACTGAGTTATAAAAAGTGATGTCTCCGTCAGACAAACTGAGAGCAAAGTTATGTATATAGATATTATCGAAGGCATTTGAATCAATATTTTTTTTTAAAATCCTAAATGTATTAGGATGAGGTTCAAAAGTATGTATTTTAACTTCATGATTAGCACTGGCAGCCACAAGTGAATATGCGCCTGAATATCCACCAATATCAAAAACATAAGAATCTTTCACATTCATACATAGATGATTCCAAATTCTAAGACTGTGGCCTTCATAATTACCATATATCCCAGAATAAAAAATATCATTGCTAACACTACATAACGAGTGCATGCAAATATTTCTATCGTTAACTTGAAATGTAAAAGAATCATTAAAACTTAAACGTCTATATATAGATTGAGAAAAATTGAACTTAAATTTAGTTCTTAGAAGCTTGCCAAATTCTCCAAGTAAATACTTTATAAATTTCATTTCTCCTGCTCAAAATTATTATAATACTCTAAAAAACTCTCATCTCAACAGTGATACGAAATCTGCCTTTAGAGTAAGCTTTATTATTAAGAAATATGCAAAATAATTTCATAATATATTTTGTATAAGGCCAAAATTTTTTAGGCAAAGTTAAAGTTTTTAAGATTACAAAAGAAATTAGAAATACTAAAAAAAAATATCAATGGGTTATGTTGTTTTTATAATCACTCTTTTTTTTACTTTTTTTTACAATCTCAAATTAGTTTATGGCATGACTAATATTTATATCTTTAAAAAACTTTTCACCAAAATATTCAATACCAGCAATTGTGAAGTGCTGTCTGTCACTTGATAAAAGTTCTCCATTATTATTTGTTATGGGAAAACAGCCATTAGTTGAAAAGGTATTAAAAAATGAGAAATAATTTTTTTCTGGAATCAACTTAGTGTCACGTAAGTCAATCTTAAGTTTGCTTGCGTTGGGTGACTGACAAAGAGAGATTCTTTCATTAGATCTTAAACGTGCTAACCAGTTCATATTGTTGCCAAATTGTTTAGTTCCAATAAATACTACTTTGATTTTTTTTCTTTCTAGTGACTCAATGATTTTATTAGTACAAGGTATTTCAAATCCCTCATCATAAGCAAACATAATTGAAGAGACCTCTTTATTTTTAGTTTTATCATATAAGTTAGTCTTGCATATCGATTCTAATGGGTCCTCAAAACTTTCCAAAGTATATTTTATTGATGGTTTATGATGCGCAAAAAGGTAAGCGATATCATACGCAAAAGAATCTCCGACAATAAGAATATGTTTATCATTTTCGAATTCAATGTTTTCAAATTCTGATCTCTTGAGCAAATCTTGCACTTTAAACTCATGTGTACTTCTTTGATAGGCGTCATTAGTAAAAATTCTACTTGGAACTCCATTTGATACATGGAAGTAGAGTCCAATTGAAATAAAAAATAGCATCATAAATGCTGAAATGCTAAAAATTTTAAAAGATGATAAAAATGACTTTACTCTGAAAGGAGTTTCAACATACTTCCAAGTTAAGAACGAAAGAAATATTGAAAGTATAAAAAAAACAAAAGCATCAAGCGCTGAATACGAATCTTGTTTATAGATTCTTGCAAATGCTAATATAGGCTGGTGCCATAGGTACAATGAATAACTAATTAATCCGATGCTAACCAATATTCGAATACTCAAAATTTTGGCCGTAAAAGTTCTGTAATCTGCAAAGACAATAATTAAAACTGAACCTAGAACTGGAACAATGGTTAAGGCACTTGGAAATGGCATTTTTTCATCAAATCTAAATATGGAATAAAGAATGGCTATAAGACCTATAAACGCTAGAATATTATTACTCTGAATTTTTTTTTGAAAAATTACAAATGCAGCAATTGATCCAGCTAGCAGCTCCCATACACGCGAAATAGGATTATAAAAATGACTATATGATCCTTTTCTCCATCCATACTCACTGAAAATAAAACTAATTAAAGCAATAAATACAACTAACCAGAAAACTTTATTCCTTCCAAGGTACCAAGTAAGAATTAGAAAGACAGGAAATAAAATATAATATTGCTCTTCAACTGCTAGACTCCATGTATGGAGTAATGGCTTATATTCTGATGCAAGATCCCAATAACCAGCTGTTTGCATTAATAGGAAATTATTTGAAAACAAACTGGTGCTCACTAAGGATTGACCAAAATTTTCTAATGCATCAGGCAACATCCACATCCAAGCAAATGGAATGCACACAATCATTACAAAAAATAGTGCTGGAAGAATTCTTCTTGCACGCCTTTCATAAAATGAAGTGATGCTAAATCTTTTATTATCTATATCCTCTATTAAGATTAAGGTAATTAAATACCCACTAATCACAAAGAAAATATCCACACCAACAAACCCGCCACTAAACCACTCAAAACCAGAGTGAAATAAAATAACTGGTAATACTGCTAATGCCCTCAAGCCATCGATTTCAGGTCTATATTTCACCAACTGATTTTACAATATTGTATTAAACAAAGATGCAAGATTATAAATATGCTCTTGCTTTGCAATATGAATATACTTGATGTAATGGAGTAATTATTTTATTTGATGTAATCATGGTTGTAGACTCTCTAAACTTCTTAAAAAATAACTCTTAACTGGCTCTAAATCTGCTGCTAAATAGGTGCTGATTTTTAGCGTACGCATCATTACTCCCACTCAATAGTGGCAGGTGGTTTGCCTGAGATGTCATAAACTACCCTGCTTACTTCCTCTAATTCATTTACGATCCTATTTGATACTCTACCCAAAAACTCTAGAGGTAGTTTTGACCATTCTGCAGTCATAAAGTCAACAGTTTTTACAGATCTTAGAGCTATAACATCTGCATAACGTCTTTCATCGCCGACTACACCAACAGATTTGACTGGCAGGTATACACAAAATGCTTGGCTAACTTCATCATAAAGACCTTCTTTTTTTAATTCATCAATAAAAATTGAGTCTGCCTCTTGAAGTATAGAAATATTTTCTTGATTTATCTCTCCCAATATTCTTACCCCAAGCCCAGGACCGGGGAAAGGATGTCTTTTAAGTATTTCAACAGGCAAGCCTAATAAGGCACCCATTTTTCTGACCTCATCTTTAAATAGATCTCTAAGCGGCTCAACCAAGCTCATTTTCATTTCTTCTGGCAAGCCACCAACGTTATGATGAGACTTAATAATTCTTGCTTCTTTTGATTCAGATTCAGATGACTCAATCACATCAGGATAAATTGTTCCTTGTGCTAAAAAATTAATCTCATCAGAAGTATGCAGATTTACTGATTCGTTATCAAATACATCTATAAAGGTCCTTCCAATAACTTTTCTTTTTTGCTCGGGATCAGTTACACCTTTAAGGTGTCTAAAAAATGTTTTCTTTGCATCCACAACCTCAAGGTTAAGATCAATTTTATTTTTAAAAAGATCTACTACCTCATCAACTTCATTTTTTCTTAAAAGTCCGTTATCAACGAACATACAAATTAAGTTTTTGCCGATTGCCCTATCAAGCAACATAGCAGTTACAGATGAATCGACTCCCCCAGATAATCCCAAAAGAACTTTTTTATCTCCTACTTTAGCTTTAATCTCTTTAATTCTGTGTTCAATTAAGTCATCTAACTTCCAATTTCTATTAGATTTACAAATATCTATTATGAAGTTTTCTATGATTTTTTGACCCTTATCTGTGTGTGTTACTTCAGGATGGAATTGAAGAGCATAATAAGGCTTAACTTTGTGCTCCATTGCAGCAATTGGCGCAGATTGAGTTGATGCACTCAAGATAAAACCATCAGGCAAGATTGAAACATGGTCTCCGTGACTCATCCAAACGTCTAGATTCCTTACATCTAGACCATCAAAGATTTTTGATGGATGCTCAATCTTTAGTTCTGCATAACCAAACTCTTTCATAGAGGCAGTGCTTACACTGCCTCCATTTTGCTCAGCCAATGTCTGCATTCCGTAACAAATACCCAGAATAGGAATACCTAAGTTAAAAATAATTTCTGGAATTCTTGGAGTATTTTCTTGGGTCACAGATTCTGGGCCACCAGAAAGAATTACTCCCTTGGGATTAAGTGAGGATATTTTTTCTGTTGGGATATCCCAAGGAAATATCTCGGAATATACTCCGAGTTCCCTTATTCGCCTAGCTATTAATTGAGTATATTGAGATCCAAAATCTAATACTAAAATAGTATCAAGATCTGTTTTTAATAAAGAAATATTACTACTCATTTTATAAGCTTTGATAACTTATTAATCAGTTTTGAGACTTCGGGTTTATTATCTGCTATTTCCTCAAATGAAAGGCCCTCAAGTTCGTGTGGGAATACTAACCATTTATCAGTTTCATGAAGGTAGTAATCTGGTTTTCTTTTAGTTTTATTTTTTGTTGGCTTGAAATATGGTGTAGCTACTCTTATTTCAGGTGTATTTTTTTTACAAGCAAACCTAAGATCAGAAATTATCTTTTCAATAGATATGCCGGTGTCATGGACATCATCAACTATAAGGAGAGAATCTTCGGATTCCACTTGCTTAATGATGTAGTTAAGTCCATATACTTGAACTTCACTTTCTCTTTGATTGATAGCTTTATAGTGAGACGTTCTGATGGCAATGTGATCAGAAGTAACGCCTAGAACACTAAAAAGTTCTTGAACAGCAATTCCTATTGGTGCTCCACCTCTCCAAACACCAATTATGTAGTTGGGCCTGTAGCCATCTTCATAGACTTGCAAAGCGAGGTTGAATGAGTCCTGAATTAGATCTTCGGCTCTAATAAAATGCTTTTCCATGGCTAATTATATATTGATAACCACGAATTTTAAGAGAAGAGCTGAATAACTTTTTAGTAGTTCATGCTCAACCTAAGCATATACTGTCTTGGTGGAATTAATTCTAAACCGGTGGCTGCAACTCCAAACACATCTGTCATACTGGAATTAACTCCATCTTCATCAGTCGCATTCAGGATCATAAAATCTAGTCCCCATTTATCACCAACAAAATCAAAGCTCGCAGTTAGGTTCAAAATGTCATAAGCATCAATAGCATCTACTATCGGGTTGTTATTTACACGTTGTTGGAATTCGCCTCTTTCAACATATTGAAGTATTCCGGCAAACATTGTTCCTGAAGATAATACAGTTTCATATGTCATTGTTATGTCAGCTGTAAATTCAGGAGTTTTAGCCAGTTCATTACCTTTAATATTTTTTCTTAGACCATATCTCAAATCTTCTTCACCAAAGAAGTACTGGTATGCATCAACATTATCTAGTGCTTCATAATCAGAGGATACTTCTGAATCAAGAAATGCTAGATTCATGTCTAAAGTCAGCGAATCAGAAATTAAGCCAGTAAATTCAATCTCTAAACCTGACATTTCTGATTCTGGAATGTTTGCAACACCACCTTGGTATGGATCAGGATCTGTCGCTTGGAATTGAAGATTTTCATAATCGTATGAAAAGATTGCAATATTTGCTCTTGCCCTGCCATCATATAAGTCTGTTTTAAGACCAAATTCCATGGACTCTACTGTTTCAGCCGCAAAATTCGGGAAAACCATTGGGGGTGCATTATCATCAGCAAAGCCATATGTAAGATTTGTTCCACCTGGTTTGAAGCCAGCCGAGAAAGCAATATATGCCAAAGTATCATCATCAAGATCAAATTCAGCAGCTATTTTTCCTGTCGTCTTATCAGAACTACCACTTAAGTTGTCACATACAGTTGCGAAGAAATTTTTAACACAACTTTCAACCTCATCATCAGAATAGCGAAGCCCGCTAAGAATACGAAATTGGTCAGAAATGCTGTAGGTGGTTTCTCCATAAACTGAAAATGACTCTCTTTTAGGGAAGGCATCACTTACAAAGTCAAATTCAAAGAAAAACCAGGGATCCGGACCACCAACTGTAAAACAGTAATCATTTCTTGCAAAAGGCTCACCACAAACGTATTGTAATTCTCCGTCTAAATCATTATCTCTATATCCTCGAATATGATTTTCAATCTCATGATCCATGTAGAAAGCACCAAT
>MDSV01244322.1_pt1 | contig 56476 bp, 53 predicted proteins | sample 810851 | NCBI WGS metagenome assembly MDSV01 (sample SAMN05326640, study PRJNA326480) | marine metagenome | isolation source: seawater | place: Atlantic Ocean: North East | collected 2012
GGTCGTCGTGGGTTCGAATCCCATCGTCCACCCCAATTTTTGATTTGAGTTTATAGAATTTAAGAGGTAGTGGTTTGATTAAGAGTAATCCTTTAAAAACTAATCGCTGGTACCTACTTCAAACTAAATATAAGCAAGAAAGAAGAGCTGCTCAGGAATTAAATCAACAAAACGTAACAGTTTTTCTTCCAATGCATAGGCTTGAAAAAATAACAAGAGGCAATAAAGTTATTACAGAAAAGCCATTATTCTCAAGTTATCTTTTTGCAAATCTTGATCTTAAGAATACTAACTGGACTTCAATCCGGTCAACCAGAGGAATAATTAATTTCGTTGCGTTTGGTAATGGTCCAGTTATTATAAATCAATCTATTATAGAGGAACTTAGAAGGGTTGATTTGTTGCCAGTGGAATCATATTTCAATATTGGAGATGAGATTAGAATTACTAGAGGCTCTCTAAAAGGACTAAATGCAATTTATAAAACAGCAGATGGCGCCTCAAGATCCCATATTTTATTAAAATTTATGCAACAGAATCAATACCTTAGTATCAGTAATGATTTATTAGAGAAAATGTAAATCTCCAATTATTAGAAAAAATATACTTCTAATTTCTTTATATGTCATGATACTTCTAGCGTGCATCCAATCCAAATTCAAGTTAAGATATTTTTAATTATTAAACAGGCTTGCCATTATGAATAGCAATAGTATCCAAGATGCGAATAATATCTACGAGGATGAGGTCGACTTAAAAGAACTTTTTCTAGTTTTATGGGAAGCCAAAAAACTTATTATTCTAATAACCTCTCTTTTTGCTATGGGGTCAATAATCTATTCCCTTACTTTACCTAATTACTATAGATCAGAAGCCGTTGTAAGTATTGCTGGTCAATCAACAAATACAGGTTCACTAGGTGGGTTAAGTGGTCTAGCATCAATGGCAGGCATTAGTTTATCAGCAGAGGGAGAAGATAAATCTATAATTGCCATAAAAACTATACAATCAAGATCTTTCCTTAAGCATTTAATTTCTTTTGAAGATGTTCTTTCATCAATAGTAGCTGCGAAGAGTTATGACCTTCAGTCTAAAAAAATTCAATATGATCCTGAGATTTATAACGAGGATAAGGGCGAGTGGGTTCGAAAAGCAGAAAGAAATAGACAGGCTAAACCGTCATATTTAGAGATATATTCAAGTTACTTAGATCAAGTTTCGGTCACCAAAGATAAAGCAACTAATCTAGTTACGATATCCGTAGAGCATATATCACCGATGTTTGCAAAAGAACTATTAGAATTAATTATAGATCAAGCAAATGAATTGATGCGAGATAGAGACTTACGAGAATCCTCAGATGCTATAGCATTTTTGAATACAGAAATACCAAAGTCCTCTTTAATTACCATGAAAGAGGCCATTAATAACTTGGTTCAAGCTCAACTTGAGAAGCAAATGCTATCTAAAATAAATACTGAATATATTTTAAAAGTGATAGAGCCACCTTTTATTCCAGAAGAAAAATCTAGGCCACTTAGAGCGGTAATCTGTATTTTTGGAACATTGATTGGTGGAATACTTGCTATTATCCTGGTTCTTATTCGTCATTATGGTTCTGGAAGACCGAAAACAAAAAAAGAATAATAGTTTTTTTTAATAATTATAGTTTTTGTTTTTGTTTTTATGATCGTCGTATTATAAATTCAATCAAATGTTAGGCTAATTAGTAATTGAAATTATTTCCATCTTTTAATAAAACTGCAAAAATACAAAAAATAAATAATTGAGAGCTCTGTAACGTTGACTAGAAAAACAAAAATAACAGTCGTCGGTTCTGGTTATGTAGGTATGTCCCTCTCTGTACTCTTTGCACAGAACAATGATGTGACTGTATTTGATATTGATCCGGAACGTATCAATAAAATCAATAGTATGAAATCAACAGTCAGTGATGCGCTGATTCAATTATTCTTGTCTGAAAAATCGTTGTCATTGATTGCAACCGAAGATAAAGAGATAGCCTATCATGATGCCAGTTATGTAATTGTTGCAACACCTACTAATTATGACTCGGTGACAAACTGCTTTGACACGAGCTCTGTTGATGATGTTATTAAGAATGTATTAGAATTAAATCGAGACGCCTTGATAGTCATTAAATCAACTGTCCCAGTCGGTTATACAGAGCTTCAGAGAGGTAAGTTTAAATCTGATCGAATTATATTCTCACCTGAATTTTTAAGGGAAGGGCAGGCGTTAAGTGATAATCTTTACCCGTCACGTATAATTGTAGGTGGTCAGTGTAAAGCGTCTAAAGAATTTGGACGTCTTATGAAAGAGGGATCTCAAAAAGATACAATTGATACTCTTTTTATGAGTTCTACAGAGGCTGAGGCAGTTAAACTATTCGCTAATACTTATTTGGCTATGCGCGTTTCATTTTTTAATGAATTGGATTCATATGCTTTGTCCCATGAATTAGATACTAAAAATATCATTAAAGGTGTTTGTCTCGATGAAAGAATAGGTGATGGATACAATAATCCATCTTTCGGTTATGGTGGTTATTGTCTTCCTAAAGATACTAAGCAACTCTTAGCAAATTATGATCAAGTGCCCCAAACTCTCATACAGGCAATTGTCTCTACAAATACTACCCGCAAAGATTTTATTACAAGTGCTATCTTAAAAGAAAAACCTGAAACCGTTGGCATCTATCGTCTAATTATGAAAAAAGGAAGTGATAATTTTAGATCGTCTGCTATACAAGGCGTTATGAAGCGAATTAAAGCTAAAGGGATCAAGGTTATAGTTTATGAGCCATTACTTGATGATAATGAATTTTATACATCAAAAATTATAGATTCTCTTGAGGAGTTTAAAGCCTTGTCGGATATTATTATTTCTAACAGAATGGTGAGAGAATTAGATGATGTGGTTAAAAAAGTATTCACTCGAGACCTTTTTGGTGTTGATTAAATGATAATAATGACAGCAGTAATAGACGTTTAATTTATTTATTAAATATATCATCTAAAGCACCCATCTCTAGTCTTGCTATCCAATAAATAATAATAAAACTTATTTATAATAATTTAACTTAAACTTGTAATTACATTTGTGTGTGCTATCTTGTTCATCGTATGAACAGAGCTGGCATGTTAATTGACTCTCTTCTATTTGCATTTGACTTCAATTCAGAATGAGAGTCCTGCGGTAGCCTGCTCACTATAAAAATCAACATCACCTCCTCTTCCATGAATAAACAAGAATTACAATATCGCGCGCTCAAAATTCTCGAACAGCAACCGGTTATAACACAACGTCAAATAGCTGAGAAATTGAATGTTAGCTTAGGTAAAACTCATTATTTGATAAAATCCTTGATTGATGTTGGATGGGTAAAATTAGACAATTTTCAGCGTTCAGATAATAAGCTGGGTTATGCTTATTTATTAACACCCAATGGTATTATGGAGAAAGCTATAATTACTGTGAAGTTTCTGAATAGAAAACAACGAGAATATAGTAATCTTCAAATAGAGATCCAGCAACTGCAAGAAGAAATCAAGCAGAATAAAAAATTAAAGCATAATTAAGTAATTAACTGCTTTTAATGAAATTATAAGAAAAATAGCGGAGGTATTGTTATAAAAGTATTAGTTACAGGTGCAGCTGGTTTTATCGGTTCAAATCTGATTTTGCGTCTACTTAATCGAGGTGACTCAGTGATTGGAGTCGATAATCATAATGACTATTATGACCCAGCTATAAAAGAGGCGCGACTTGCTCTCTTTATCGAGCATCCAAAATATATACATTTACGGATGGATATAGCTGATCGAGAATCAATTGAGCAATGTTTTAATAGACATAAACCACAGCGAGTTGTGAACCTTGCTGCTCAGGCTGGTGTTCGTTATTCCATCGAAAACCCATATGCATACATCCAGAGTAATATTGTAGGATTCACTCACATCCTTGAATGTTGCCGTCATAATGATGTAGAACATCTTGTATACGCCAGCAGTTCTAGCGTCTATGGTTCCAACACGAAAATGCCATTCTCAGTAAACGACAATGTTGATCATCCATTGAGTCTTTATGCTGCGAGCAAAAAATCTAATGAGCTAATGGCTCACACATACAGCCATTTATATGGACTTTCAACTACAGGGTTGCGTTTTTTCACAGTTTATGGTCCGTGGGGTAGACCAGATATGGCTTTATTTAAGTTTACAGAGGCAATATTGTCTGGCAAATCAATAGATGTCTTTAATCATGGAAAACACCGTCGAGATTTCACATACATAGATGATAATGTGGAAGGCATACTTCGTGTCCTCGATAGTCCTGCATTAGCGAATCCTAACTGGAATAATGCACCTGATCCCAGTAGCAGTAGTGCCCCATGGCGAATATACAATATTGGTAACAATAAACCAGTTGATTTGATGGAGTATATTAGTGCTCTCGAGAAGGCATTAGGTAAAACTGCGAAGAAGAAATTTCTCCCTCTTCAGCCTGGTGATGTCCCTGATACTTATGCTGATGTTGATGATCTGGTTGAACATTTTCAATACAAACCAAGCACACAAGTAGATGAAGGAATACAGCATTTTGTTGACTGGTACCGAGATTACTTTAGCGTATGAATAACTCTAAAATTAAATCATCAAAAAATCTAAAAATCGCTGTGATTGGACTGGGTTATGTTGGTCTTCCACTTGCAATTGAGTTTGGAAAAAAACGAAATGTAATTGGTTTCGATATCAATGAGGTGAGAATAGAAGAACTTCTTGCTGGAAAAGATCTTACTGGGGAAATCACCAAAGAGGAATTTAGTGATGCGAGATTTTTGAAATACACTTCAGTCGAAGAAGATCTTTTATCATCTAACTGCTTTATTATCACAGTACCAACTCCTGTAGACACTAACATGAAGCCAGACTTATCGCCATTGGTTTACGCCTCAAAGATTGTAGGGAAGATATTAAAACCCAACGACATAGTAATTTATGAATCTACTGTCTATCCTGGTTGCACAGAGGAAGACTGTGTTCCTATTTTGGAGAAATTTTCAGGGTTACAATATAATAAAAATACTGATTGTGAGACTGATTCATCATGCTTCTATCTTGGTTATAGCCCCGAACGAATAAACCCCGGAGATAGAGAGCATAAGCTCGTTACGATCAAAAAAGTGACCTCTGGGTCGAATGAAGAAGTGGCTGATCTTGTTGATGAGTTATATAAAGAAATTATTGTAGCAGGCACCTACAAAGCTGAGTCTATAAGAGTGGCAGAGGCTGCTAAGGTCATCGAGAATACACAGCGTGACCTTAATATCGCTCTTGTTAATGAGCTTGCTATAATTTTCAATCAGATTGGAATTGATACTGAACAGGTGCTCAAGGCAGCTGAGACAAAATGGAATTTTTTACCTTTTCGACCCGGATTGGTTGGCGGACACTGTATTGGCGTTGATCCCTATTATTTGACCTACAAAGCCCAGAGCATAGGATACGAACCAGAGGTTATTTTAGCTGGCAGAAGAATTAATGACAGTATGGGTGTCTATGTAGCGTCACAACTCGTTAAAGCGATGACTGAAAAATTTATAGATATAAAAAACGCGCGTATATTGCTTTTGGGTTTTACATTTAAGGAGAATTGTAGTGATCTACGTAATACACGAATCATTGATATTATAACGGAATTAAAAAAATACGAATGCAATGTAGATGTGTATGATCCAATCATGAGTAATGAAGAAGCGCAGCAAATATATGACATTGAGGTAGTGCAGGAACTAAAAAAAAATACCTATGATGGAATCATTATCTCAGTTGCTCACAAGAATTTCAGTGATATGGAAGAAAATGCAATTAGAGAGTTAGGAAGGAAAGCACACGTGCTTTATGATCTCAAATACATGCTTGGTAAGGATGAATCTGATCTTAGGCTTTGATTAATGAAAATTATTATTTCTTCTCAAATTTAATTATAGAAGACATCGCCAAGTCATTAATGTTAATGAAAAAAACTAAGAATAATTTATTTTATCTTCTTTTAGATCTTTGGTCACATTTCAGGCGGCGCAGAAAAATTCAATTTTTTGGCCTTCTATTATTATCGATTATAACGGCCTTTGCGGAAATTCTCAGCCTCGGCGCAGTACTACCTTTCCTAGGGGCTTTAACCGATCCAAATACACTTTTTGATGCTCCTTTTATGCAAACGTTTTTAAGGGTTTTTTCAATAACGACACCTCAAGAAATGTTATTTCCATTGACACTAGTATTTATTGGTTCAGCGATTATTGCTGGAATCACGCGATTGCTGCAATTGTGGGCGAATACACGTGTCTCTTTTTCAACAGGTGCTGAGCTCAGTGTTGAGGTATATCGTCGCACTCTTTATCAGTCATACTCAGTTCATGTAACACGAAATAGTAGCGCTATAATTAACGCTGTATCAACCAAAATTCCCTTAGTTACCAATGGTACAATTGTCCCAGTCATTTCTTTGATTAGCTCAGGATTTATTTTAGTGTCGATTGTGTCGACTCTTCTGTATATTAATCCAGTCATATCTTTATTGGCCTTTGCAGGTTTTTCTTTTACTTACCTCCTAATAATAATGATTACGCGAAGTCCTCTCAAAAATAACGGGGTTACAATTGCAGAGAAATCCACCCTGATGGTCAAGACCATGCAGGAAGGGTTAGGTGGTATTCGAGACGTTCTTATTGATGGAGCACAGAAGTTATACTATCAGACTCATGCCAAGGCTGTTCTTCCCTTGCGTCGAGCCCAGGCGATTAATCAGTTCATTGGCCAGAGTCCCCGTTTTGTAATTGAGGCTATTGCTATTGCGTTAATTGGGGGTCTGTCATATTGGCTTATGGGACAGCCTGGAAGTTTGAGTAACAACATTCCTATTCTTGGTACTCTCGTTTTTGGTGCGCAGAGAATGCTACCCTCCCTCCAATTAATTTATGTTTCATGGGCACAACTTCAGTCAAATACTGCTGTCGTATCTGATGTCTTAGAATTTCTTAAGCAACCTGTTAGAAAAGAAAGATATAAGGAGAATAGTGATGCTTTGTCATTTAGGAGTGATATCACGCTGAAAAACGTCCATTTTCGTTATATTAGTAGTGGGTCAGAGATTTTAACCGATATAAATATTGTTATAAAAAAAGGTACTAAGATCGGATTCATTGGAGAAACAGGAAGTGGAAAAAGTACCCTATTGGATATTATTATGGGTCTTCTAGAACCTTCAGCTGGCGAACTATTAGTGGATGGAAAAATTATCAACAAAACCAATCAGTTTGCATGGCAAAAAAGTATTGCGCATGTTCCTCAGAATATTTTTCTATCTGATAGCTCTATTGAGGAAAATATCGCGTTTGGGACTCCAGTTGAAAAAATAGATCATAAAAGAGTGCAATGGGCAGCTCAACAAGCTCAGATTCATAAATTAATAAAATCATGGAGTGAGCAATATCAAACTTTTGTTGGCGAGCGAGGTGTCCGTCTCTCTGGTGGTCAATTACAACGTATTGGTATTGCAAGGGCGCTTTATAAGCGTGCTGGTATTATTGTGTTTGATGAGGCGACAAGTTCACTTGATATGCAAACTGAAGAAAAGATGATGAAAACCATAGATGGACTTGACAAAGAGCTTACAATAATGATCATAACTCACCGTCTTACTACACTGAAGAATTGCGATTTGGTGATAGAATTGGAGAATGGAAATATCAAACGAATAGTTGATTACAACGAGCTCGTTGGTGATTCCATCATTGATAGTTTCTCTGAGTAAACTTTTTTGAATTAAGGGGTAAAGAATGTTTAGTAAATGGACTGAAGATGGAACACCATTTCTTATTGCTGAGGTAGGGCAAAATCATAATGGAGACTTAAAGCTAGCAAAGCAATATATTCAAACATTTGCTCAAGCAGGTGCTGATGCTGTTAAATTTCAGACAAGAGATAATAAGTATCTCTTTTCAAAAGATGCTTACAATGCATCCTACAATAGCGAGAATGCGTTTGCAGAAAAATATGGAGAGCATAGAGAAAAGCTCGAACTTAAGTCAGAATGGCTCCCTATTCTTAAGGAGGAATGCATGAAATATGGCGTCAAATTCATGTCTACACCATTTGATGAGCCGAGTCTTGATTTATTGAAGTCAGTGGGGGTTGATATTATTAAAATAGCGTCATTCGATCTTGGGAATATACCCTTAATCAATCGTATCGGATTACTCAAAAAACCTGTCGTAATTAGTGTTGGCGGCGGCAATACAGGACAGATCAAATCTAGTGTTGAGACATTATTAGATCATCATGATGATATTTCTGTTTTACATTGCGTTTCAGAATATCCTTGTGAGTATGATCGATTGGGGTTAGATAGTATCGAGGTATTAATCAAAAATTTTCCTGAATGCACGATCGGTTCTTCAGATCATTTCAATGGAATAATATCTGGACCTATTGCTTACATGAAAGGTGCCCGTGTATTTGAGAAACATGTAACTCTTAATCGATCTTGGCGAGGAACAGATCACAGTTTTGCACTTGAAGCCGAAGGTTTTCGCAAGTTTGTAAGAGATATAAAACGAGTTCCACATATGCTTCCACCTAAGCCAAAAGATGACTTGGGGAGTGAGGCTGTATTTAAGAAACTTGGAAAATCACTTATTGCTTCTACTGATATTAAGACTGGGGAAAAGATTACAATGAGCCACTTATCTGGACGGATTTTTAGAAGTCAATACATACCTGTGAGAAAGTCTAATGAAATTATTGGCAGTATAGCAAAACAGGATATTAAAAAAGATACACCAATAGAGCTGTCTTACATAGAAAAATAATACATCATCCCTAATTATGAACCTAAATTTATTAAAAAACATTCGCCTGATCGCCTTTGATTTTGATGGAGTATTTACAGACAATACGGTTTATGTGTCAGAAGAAGGTATTGAGCATATTCGATGTTGGCGAAGTGATGGCATTGGGCTAGCAAGACTTAATGATGCGGGTGTTAAAACCATGATTATTTCAACAGAAAAAAATCCAGTTGTTTCAAAAAGAGCAGAAAAATTGAAATTACCTTGTAAACAGGGAGTACAAGATAAATCGAACGAGATTTTTGCCGCATGCAGAGAACTAGAGATCGATCCAAATGAAGTTATGTTTGTTGGTAATGATATTAATGATATATCCGCATTTAAGGTTGTTGGTTTTCCAGTCGCTGTTTCAGATGCATATCCCGAAATTGAACCATATGTTTTGTATCAGACAAAAAAGCGTGGTGGGTTTGGGGCAGTGCGAGAAATTTGTGATTTAGTCATTGATGCAAAACAAAAGAGTGATATTTGATAATGAAAGAAATAAATGTTCTAAATGAGATATTATTTGATGTCAGTAGCGAAATAGTCATTATTACTGGTGTTTCTGGGCAACTGGGCATTTCATACGCTCGAGCTTTTTTGGATAGGGGAGCGAAAGTTGCAGGTATTGATCTTCAGGATGTCTCCAGTAATCATGATTTCTCAAGATTATATTCTGATCAGTACTTATTTGTTGAAGGTGATGTTACTAACAAGAAATCACTAGAAAATTGCCTAGACTCCATAAACGATATTTTTGGTGTGCCTTCAGTTTTAGTTAATAATGCTGGTATAGACTCACCACCGGATTCCTCAAATGAAGACAGCATCTCTTATGAAAACTATCCGGAGGCTTCTTGGGATAAGGTGCTAGATGTTAATCTAAAGGGTGTTCATCTTTGCTGTCAAATTTTCGGTTCTGCAATGGCGAAAAGAGAAAAAGGTTCAATTATAAATATAGCTTCAACTTATGGAGTTGTTTCTCCAGATCAGTCGCTTTATGATTATAAGAGAAAACGAGGTGAGATTTTTTTTAAACCTGCAGCATACTCAGCTTCTAAATCTGGTATTCTAAATTTAACTAGATATTTAGCCGTCTATTGGGCCAAGCAAAATGTTCGTGTTAATACTCTCACTATTGCTGGTGTTTTCAATAATCAAGAGCAAGAATTTCTTGATGGATATTGTAAAAGGATTCCGATCGGTCGTATGGCAAACCCAGATGAATATAGCGGTGCTTTAATTTTTCTTGCAAGTGATGCATCAAATTATATGACTGGTTCAAATCTCATAATAGATGGAGGATGGACAGCCATCTGAAAGATTGGATTGGCTTAAACGTAGAGTAATTATGGAATATATTAATAATTGGATAAATGGCAAGGAAGTCAAATCTAAAAATGATGGATGGCTAGAAAAAAATAATCCTCATTCAGGAGAAATTATGAGCTATGTAGCCGATTCTTCTCTTGATGACGTCAGCTCTGCCGTTGATGCTGCTGAAAAAGCTTTTTTTGAATGGTCTGCTTTAACACCAGTCAAAAGGGGTCAAATACTGATGAGAATTGTCGATGAAATGAAAGCAAACAAACATTCTCTCGCAAAAATTATTGCAACTGAGGCAGGAAAACCACCACAAGATGCAATCGGAGAAGTCGATGGCTCAATACTACAAGGGGAATTCTTTTCTGGGGAGGGAATGAGGCTTTATGGTAAAAGTTTAACTTCAGCTATGCCGGGTAAACAAAGCTTTACTATAAGACAACCAAGAGGTATCGCTGGTTTAATTGTACCTGCAAATACACCAATTGCTAATATAGCATGGAAAACTTTTCCCGCTCTCATCTGTGGAAATACAGTTGTACTAAAGGCAGCTGAGGATACTCCATCTATCGCTAACTTTTTTGCTCATCTTACCAAGAATGCGGGCTTACCAGATGGTGTCTTTAACGTGATACAGGGGAAAGGCCAACCTGCTGGATCGTCTTTAGTTGAAAATCCCCGAGTGGATGTTATCAGCTTTACGGGTTCTACTGATGTCGGACGATGGATAGCCAGGGAAGCTGGAAAAAGGCTTGCAAGAGTTTCACTTGAGTTAGGGGGGAACAATCCATTTGTTGTTTGCGATGATGCTGATATTGAGCAAGCTGTACATTGGGCAACGTTATCTGCCTTTAGCAATGCAGGACAACGCTGTGCTTCTGCAAGCCGTATTATTGTTTTTAATAATATATATGATGAGTTTGTAAGTAATTTTATCTCTAAGGCAAAGAGTTTAAGGTTGGGTATTGATGATAAATCTGATTTGGGACCATTGATTAGTTGCGCTCAACAAAAAAATGTTTTTACAGCAATACAAGAAGCTGAGAAAGAGGGTGGGGTCATACTATGTGGGGGTGCAAATGTTGATGATAGCTATCTTAAAAATGGAAATTACGTCCTACCCACAATAATCGAGGGTCTATCACCAAATTCAAAACTGAGCTGCAATGAAATATTTGGCCCTCTAACAACAATTCATCGTGTTGATAACATATCGGAGGCTCTTAATATGGCGAATATGGGCAAATATGGGCTTACAGCAGCAGTACACACCAAGAACCTAGATCGTGCTATGTGGTTTTCACAAAAAGTGAAAGCAGGAGTAGCTAATGTTAATATTGGAACATATGGAAGCGAACCGCACATGCCTTTTGGAGGATATGGTGCCTCTGGGAATGGAACAAGAGAGCCTGGTGTTGAAGCGCTGGATGTATATACTGAACTCAAAAATATTTCTTTATTCTCAGCTTCAATGGATAATAATTAATTGCGATCTAGATTTTATTAATTTGGCTTTTTTTTCGAGTTTATTGCTATCGAAAAATTTACTGTAATTTAGTTAATTAAATTGGAATGTAAGTAATGAGGAGCATAGAATCATATTTATATCTTATTCAAAATCATTTTATTTTTAGGAGTTTTCCGTGGGGCTACTGATTGGAACAAGCAAAATACTTGCTGGAATTTGTAAGGATAACAAACTAAGTGGAGATGCGCTTACTTTGGGTCATCAGCGCGTTCTTGTTACAAAAGAGCAAGTAGAATCTGAGAAGCATTTTCCATCAATAAATGTCTCCTCAAAAGATAATTTCGAGTGGCATTCACGGTGGTGTCGAAATTTCATTACCTGTGATTCATTCCTAAAAGCTCTAGGATTTTCTTCAGTAAAATCACTCGATGTATCGAATTATGAAGGAGCAACAATTCAATTTGATATGAACTCACAAAAGCTTCCAACTGACCTTCATTCAAGCTTTGACTTTATATTTGATGGTTCCACTCTGGAGCATATCTTTGGTGTATGTAATGCAATTTGCCATATCGTGAGAATGCTCCGTATCGGAGGATATGTTGTACATATTTCACCGTCAAATAACTGGATAGATGATGGTTACTATCAGTTTTCCCCTATTTTTTTTAAGGAGTTTTACTTAGCCAATGGTTTCGACATCGTATCTCTCGACTTTCATCAGTTTATGGTTAGACAAGATCCAAAAAAACCTGGTATTTTTGAAACTGAAGATTTTGTTAAAGCATACAACACGAATCCAATTCCGGAAAAGGAGTTAATGAGTGATGGGTTTTCCTTGGATCAGAGTATGCCTACTCAGGTAATAGTTGTCGCAAAAAAAATACATGAAGTAATGGAACCGAGATTTCCTAATCAGGCTCGCTACTCCTCAAAAGATTACTGGCAAGAGGGGTTAAACTAAATATGATTTATGGATATCTTAAAAAGAATGTGCTGAGTGAAATGCATGATGAGGCTAAGACCAACAGAAAGCACAACCAGTCAATTGAGCGGCTCATTGAAAAATATAATGATGATATGGGAATTAAGAATCTCAAAAAAGACGGAATATCATCTTTTAAAAACTTTTATGATTTAAAACTGATCGAAGCTGTCAAAAAAGATGCTTTAAAATGTATAGATGATCAGAAGATTTCACGTGTTAGGAATCGTAATAGCGAAAGCAAAGATGACATTCAACAAGGGGTATTTAAGTACTTTTCTAGAGAAGATTTTGTTAATCCAGATTTCAAGATCGAAGAGAAGGCAAATTTGGTAAGTATTGCAGAGCCTTTCAAGAATATACCCTCGCTTTATAAATTAGTATTCAACGAAAAAATGATTGCTTATGCTGCGAGTTATTTTAACGCTATTCCAATGGTGTCATTCACAAAGATTACTATGTCTTATTGTAACTCATTACCTGACAGCGATACCCAGTGGTGGCATGTGGATTTTGGAGCCAAGAATATCTTAAAGGCTGTTGTATATTTAAATGACGTTAATTCAGGTGGAGGTCCGTTTTCTTTCATAAAGGGCTCACATAAAAAAAGGTTTAGAGGATGGCATTTGCGAAGTCGATATGACACCGAGAAATTACAAACCATTTATGAAAGAACTGGCTTTTATTCAGCAATAGCTGACGCTGGTGATTGTGTATTAGCTGATACCTCAGGATTCCATAAAGGTGAAAAGCCTACAAAAAAAAGTCGATTATGCCTTATCTTCAACTTCACTATGCACCCTGAAGTTGGATTTCCTTGGAGCAAAATTAAGTTTCCAAGAAATATATATAAAAAGCTCTCCAGGCATCAAAGAATGGTATTCAGTAATGATGTTTTTGATGTGGAGTAAAAATCAACATTCCACCACAAATAATTTTATCCTAGTTCCTCATGTCTAATGAGCATCAGTTTAGAATAAGATGATAATAACAATTGATAAAACAATAATAAGTTGAGTAACTAGATATGTCTTCAGTCACTACTAGTATAATTCTTCATGGGCGAGATGATGAGTATGTTGAGAATTTCATAGAAATGCTTGCGTTTACAATTAATTTTCTCGTTATGGGGATTTGTAACCAGAATCTGGAGAAACGAATTGAGATTATTTTGGTAGATTGGGGGAGCATCAAATCCTTTATACCTAGTATTTTTGATAATCTTCAGGCATACCAGAATATAAAAGTAACTGGTCATTTTGTAGATAATGAAACAGCAAAAAAACTTGATGGTGATAGCTCATATCATGTATCTAAAGCTGTTAATTTCGGAATAAGAAAAGCCAAGGGAAATTATGTCCTCGTTCTCTCTGGAAACAATATAATATCAGAGTTATCGTTATCGCAACTTCTTATACTTTTGGATAATAGAGAGAGACTTCTGCCACATTCAGAGGAAATTTATGGGCTTTTACCTAGGAGAAATTTACCTCATCCTATAGCCGGATCTTTTTCATATCAAATAATAAGGAATTATTTTAAGAATATAAGTCTATCGAGATTTCCCTCTAATTTTAAAATAAATAGCGGTGGTGGTGCTTGTGGTTTATTATTTCAGAAATCGCTTATTGAGAGAATGAATGGTATCTCTGAAGAGTCCGGCATGTATGGTTGGAATGATGCTGAAATATTCTACAGAATAATAGAGCATACAAATGCAATTGACTTAGGAAATTATGGAATTAGCGGTTTTAAGTTTTGGAGGAAAAATGATTCTCCTAACATCTCTAAGAGGCGCCTTGAATTTGATAAAGTACGTCAAAGGTATCCCAATTACCTTAAACCTGAGTTTTTTCAAAGCAATCAAAATTGGGGATGTAAACATATCAAAAACTCAGTAAAATATGAGTATTCATCAGGCTTAACTGAAAATTATATTAGTAACAAAGATCCCGCCTCTCCTGAGTTAAATATAAATAAAAAAACAACATTTCTCGATATTAGTTTTTTTCAGATGACTAAGATTTATTTTCAATATAGAAAGTCACAGATGATCGAAAAAAAAGAATCATTTTGCTTTCATAAAATGATGCAAATTTTGGATGTAATCTTAAAAGTAAAGTCTTACCAAATTATCATTTCAAGAAATTCTGCTGACAAGATGTTGTATTTTCTCTTAAAAATATTACCTGGTATTGAATGCACTATAATCGATATCGAACCAGGAATGGGTGACGCAGAAACCAATTTTGGTCAACTAGCTAAACGAGTTAATCCTTTCTATCATTCACGTTTAAAATATATTAGAGGTCGAGAAAAAGTTCAGGATTTCTTCGATCATAAATATAGAAGGTTGATGAGTAATTTGCAGGGTCTCATTATTCTTGATCCAATGACTGACAGAAATATAGATTTCATCACTAAAAAAAGTACAAAAGAGTTTTTAAGTACAAAAAAAATAAAAATTATAGAACACACAAGTAATCACAAAATTGATAAAACAAATGATAATAATGATGTCGGACGTTACAGTACTTATCGCTACAGATTATTTTTTGGGATAGAAATTCTTGCTTATCTTCTATGTTCTTTCCTAAAATTGTGGATTCAGCTCAAAAAAATCGTAAAATATTTAATAACTATAAGGTGAAGTTTTGAATAAACAAATTTGTTTAATTACTGGAATTACTGGAATGGTCGGCTCTCACCTTACAGATTTCTTGTTACAGAATACAGACTGGGATATTTATGGAATGTGCAGATGGAGAAGCCCTCAGGATAATCTAGAGCATCTAGTTCAGAGAGCAAATAAAAAAGATAGGCTATTCTATGTCTATGGAGATCTAAGAGATACACTATCTCTAAATACTGTATTTGAATCCGTAACTCCAGATTATATTTTTCATCTAGCAGCACAAAGTTTCCCGAGAACAAGTTTTGACGCACCTATTGAAACATATGATACAAATATACAAGGTACCTCGAGGCTTCTCGAAGTTCTCAGAATTAAAAACATAGATCCATGGATTCATGTTTGTTCATCCTCTGAAGTGTATGGAAGAGTTCCAAAGAAAAAGCTACCTATTAATGAGGAATGCAGTTTTCATCCTGCTTCTCCATATGCTATTTCAAAAGTTGGTACAGATTTGGTAGCAAGATATCATGCGGAGGCTTATGGGCAAAAAATACTTACTACTAGAATGTTTACTCACACCGGACCTAGAAGAGGGGATGTTTTCGCAGAGTCAACTTTTGCAAAGCAAATTGCCATGATAGAGAACGGAAAAATTGAACCTATCATAAAAGTAGGAAATTTAGATTCATTAAGAACTTGGGCTGATGTGAGGGACGCTGTAAGAGCTTATTACCTTCTCTTGACACGAGATCCTATCATAGGTGAATATTATAATATTGGTGGTACCACTACAAAAACTATTAGTGAGATGCTTGATTTCTTGATATCTCAATCAACTTGCAAAGATAGTATAGAGGTTGAAACAGAAAATTCTAGACTAAGGCCCATTGACGCAGATCTTCAAGTCCCCGATACATCAAAATTCACACAACATACTGGTTGGAAGCCAGAAATAAGTTTTGAGGAGACATTGAGTGATTTACTAGACTATTGGAGAAAAAAAATTCAATCTGGTAGAAATTATTTAGTAAGATAAAATTCATTAGAATGCTCATTAATTCAGCAGTTTTATAATTGACTTTAAAATACCTGCAGTTTTTAAACAACTATAGTAGAATTCGTGCAGCTTTCTTAAGTAACAGGTTTAGATATGAAAAATAATTTTGAAATACATGATTTTGCTAATTCTTTTGGGGTAGATCCCAGTACTTTTTCCACAAGCCTTATCCATGAAATGAAAGCTCTAAATTTTAAATATAGGGAGCCGTCAAAACAAGAGTTTGAAAACCTAATTTTAGAGATCTTGAAAAAAATACAAAGCGATAAGCAAATTATTGGGGCCGAGGAAAGAGAAAAAGTTTGGTTTGATGGGTGGAATGAAAACCTAGAGATGTATAGAGAAAGCGATTTTGATGACGAGTCTTTAACACCAAAGTTTGTCAGGCCAGGTAATCCTATAAGGCTGAATCAATCATATGTCTTTCCTGAAGATGATAACTTTGAGCTCAACTTTATAAAAATTTACCGTTTATGGTATCTAGAAAAATATTTCAGTGATGTAGAAAATATTTATGAGTTTGGATGTGGAACAGGATTTAATTTACTTGCTGCAAATACTCTATTTCCAGAAAAGCGCCTATTTGGTTCAGATTTTGTTCAATCATCAGTTGACTTAGTGAATGAGATAGCTGGATCAAAGAAAATAAATCTTAGAGGAGATTTATTTAATATGCTCTCCCCTGATTACAATTATGATGTCTTGCCTAATTCAGGAATATATACTTTCGGCGCTTTGGAGCAGCTGGCTAGTGACACAGATCCAATTTTAGAATTTTTCATATCAAAGAGACCTAGTATCTGTATTCATACCGAGCCAGTTATCGAGCTATATGACCGAGATAACAATCTTTCTGATTTCCTTGCTGCACAATTTCAAGGTAAAAGAGGTTACACTTCAGGACTTACTGCCAAATTAAGAAAATTAGAGTCAGAGGGTAAAATAGAAATACTCTCTATCAAACGGCTTTATTTTGGATCCTTTTTTATGGAAGGATATAATCACATCGCTTGGAAACCATTATAATATAAGGTCAAAATAGCATGACAAATGTAAATTATAATCTTGAAGGTAAATTTGCTCTTGTGACTGGAGGGACTCATGGTATTGGATTAGCAATATGTGAGAAGCTAGCTGATCAAGGATGCAAGATAGCATTTATGGCGAGGTCTCAAGATAGACTTTTAGAAGTAAGTAAAAGATTTAAAGAGAAGAATATAGAACACCTTTATTTTAAGGCTGATGCTCTTTCTGGGGAGAGCTGTAATTCTGTTATGGATGAGCTTGAAAAAGAATGGGGTAGGCTTGATATACTAGTAAATAATGTTGGCGGTGGTGGAAGATGGGGAAAGGAAAATATTGAAGAAACTCCGAAAGAGGTCTGGAAGGAAGTACATCAAAAGAATGCTGGAGCAGCAATTATTTTCACGACACGAGCGATTCCGCTAATGAGAAAAAATAAATGGGGGCGAGTAATAACGATAACTTCTATTTTAGGAAAAGAGGGAGGGGGAAGACCCTGGTTTAATATGGCTAAGGCATCCCAAGTTGCTATGATGAAAACATTATCTTTGACTAAATATCTGGTTAGAGATGGTATTACTTTTAATTCTGTGGCGCCAGGTGGTATTTTTATCGAAGGCGCTGGTTTTGAAAAAGAAATGAACGAAAATCCTGAGGACTTTAAAAAGATGATTGACGAAGAGTATCCTTTAGGGAGAATGGGAACTACAGAAGAAGTCGCAAATGTTGTAGCTTTCATAGCTTCACATCAAGCAAGCCTGATTAATGGGTCACAAATAACTGTAGATGGCGGACAAACTAAAGCTTATTAGTCTTTTGTAATCTTTATGAATATAACTTTGAAAGAATCAGACCTAAAAAGAAAATCTTCTGAAATAAGGTTATTGGTACTTGACGCTATTCATAAAGCTGGGAAGGGGCACATAGGGGGTGCATACTCAATTGTTGATATACTGGTTTCACTATTTCATGGTGGAGTACTGAAACATGATCCTAAAAATCCAAACTGGTCAGAAAGAGATAGATTCATATTAAGCAAAGGACATGCTGGTATTGCCTTATATGCAATACTTGCTGAAGCTGGATACTTTAATTTAGATGAGCTCAATAAACTAAACAATGGAGCTATGCTAGGTGAACACCCTGACCATCTAATTCCTGGTGTAGAAGTTGTATCAGGCTCTCTAGGGCATGGGCTTCCAATTGCAACGGGTATGGCGCTCGCAGATAAGCTTGATAATAAAAAAAACAGAAGAACTTATATTATATTAGGTGACGGAGAATGCTATGAAGGATCTGTGTGGGAGGCAACTTTCTTTGCATCGCATCATCGACTTAAGAATCTAACTGCAATAGTAGATAGAAATACACTAATTACCCATGGATCAACCGAGGATATAAATACTCAGGAGCCTTTCGGGGATAAATGGGAATCATTCGGTTGGGAAGTTTTTGAACATGATGCTCACGATGTGATTGGTCTGATAGATACTTTTAATGCTATAAATAAATCCAAGAGCAATAAACCTTCTTTGCTAATTGCAAAATCAATCAAAGGGAAAGGGGTCTCCTTTATGGAGAATGTTGCAGCTTGGCACCATGGGGGGATTGATGATGAAAAGTATGATCTTGCAAAAGAAGAGCTAACTAAATAAGAGCTAATTGTGACTGAAACTTCTAGTAAATTGAAAAAGATAGATATGAGGGATGCATTCTTTGATCAAATTTATGATATGGCGAAAGAAAATAATGATCTTATATTTCTCACTGCAGATCACGGTGCATTCAGCTTGGTTAAGTTCGAAGAAGATTACCCGGAACGTTATATAAATATAGGAATCTCTGAGCAAAATATGATTGGTTCAGCAGCTGGATTGGCTGCAAGTGGAAAGATTACTTTTGCTTATGGTATCACTCCATTTGTTAGTTTGAGAGTTTTAGAGCAATTAACAATCGATGTGGCATCAATGGATCTGTCCGTAAATGTTGTTAGTGTTGGCGGAGGATTTACCTATAGTACAGACGGACCAACACATCAGGGTCTTCAGGATCTCCCAGCAGTAAATACAATTCCTAACATGACAATCTTTAACTCATCTGATCCAGCTTCAACAAGAGCTTTTGCTAAAATATCTGCTAAAGAGCCTGGCCCAAAATATATAAGAATCGAAAAAGGATATTTACCAGATTTAAGAGATGATACTCATGATTTTTCCAAGGGATTTGATCAGATAAAGGAAGGAAAAGATCTAACAATAGTCGCAACAGGAGCAATTGTCCATGAAGCTAAAAAAGTTTCGGATATCCTTTTTGAGGAAAATGGATTAGAAGTTGGAGTGATAGATCTTTATCGAATTAAGCCTCTTCCTTCAGACGATTTAATTGCTGCTTTAAGTGAAACTACCAACGTACTCACACTGGAAGAAGGTTATTTAGATGGAGGCATGGGCTCTATAATAGGTACTCTTCTTGCAGATAATGGAATAAATTCAAAATTCCTTCGATGCGGAATAAAAAATACATTTTGTTTTAACTATGATACTAGAGAATCTTTACTTAAAATTTACGAGATAGATGCACTTTCCATAATTAAGAAAGTTAAAACTTGGCTTTGACAAGCTTCATACAATATCTCTAGATTGTTTGAAAAAAATAGTCCCGTTCATGTACAAATGATTTTATTCCTTATAAATAAAAAAAGTTATGAAATTTAGCTTTAAAGAATCATATAGGACTCCGTATTTTTCTATTGAAGAGGGCACTGATCCGGATAATATTTCTCCTCCATATTATAGGTTAACTACAGGAGAATCTGCTATTTGTTGTGTTCTAAATTCAGATGGAGAGTTCATAATGGTGGAGCAGTATAGGCCAAATATTAACTCAATAACTCTAGAATTACCTGCAGGAAATATAAAATCTGGAGAACCACCAATTCTTGCAGCAACAAGAGAGTTCAATGAAGAAACGGGCATGACTTGTACTTTTTTGCCACTTGGAAGCTTTCATTTAATGATGAACAGGGTAAATAGTAAAGAGCATATTTTTTTTGGCTTTAATCCAAGAATATCAGATACTATTGAGCCTGAGCCTGGCATAAAAGTCAGGAGAATATCGAGAGATAATCTTCAGGTGTTAATCAAAAAAGGAAATTACAAACAAATAGCAGGGTTAGGAGTTATGCAGATGGCGTCTCTAGAACTTGGCTTAGATATTCTTAACTCCCCCATAGAGGATATTTCAAGGGAATTTTCTCTAAGAATCAGATAAATGAATAGGTGTAATTTAAAATTATTAAATGTATAGTGTGTTTTTTATTTGATAAGTAAGTTTTATTTTCCATGGAAAAGCAAGATTTAATTGATTTTGAGTTAAGAGTAAAAGAGGCATATGAGGCTGGAAAAATCAGAGCGCCTGTCCATCTATCTGGTAATAATGAAGATCAACTAATCGGGATTTTTAAAAAAATAAAAAAAGAGGACTGGGTTTTCTCAAATTGGAGAAATCATTATCATGCACTCTTGCATGGTTTCAATCCTGATGAGTTATTCAATCTGATTATGGAAGGCAGAAGTATGGGAATAAATTCATCTGAATACAGATTTTACTCTTCATCAATCGTCGGAGGGTCTCTGCCTATTGCACTTGGAATGGCTCAGTCAATCAAACTTAAGAATGAAGCAAATAAGGTCTGGTGCTTTATTGGAGATATGACATTCGAAACCGGAGTTTTTCATGAATGTTATAAATATTCAAGAAATTTTAATTTACCCTTAGAATTTGTGATTGAAGATAATAATATGAGTACCAATACTCCGACTGATGAAACATGGAGTAAAAAAAGTGCGATACCTGATGATGTTCACTATTATCAATATGAGAGAAATTTTCCTCATCACGGAACCGGTAACTGGGTACTGTTTTAATAAATTAATTTCAAATGAAATATAAAGAAGAATTAATAAGATCAATGGAGTTTCTCTCAGAAGATGAAAGGACAGTTTTTCTGGGTCAGTCTGTGAAATATAGTGGTAATGCGATATACAATACACTCGAATCTATTGACGACTCAAAGAAAATTGAAACACCAGTATTTGAAGATGTGCAAATGGGTTTATCCACAGGATTAGCTCTAAACGGCTTTGTCCCTATAAGTTGTTTTCCTAGATTTGATTTTTTGATTTTGGCTTGTAATCAGTTAGTTAATCATCTAGATAAAATAGAATATATGTCTAAGGGTACGATGAAGCCCAGAGTTATAATTAGAACATCTATCGGGCCTAAGGAGCCACTAGATGGTGGTCCACAACACACAGCAGATTACACAGATGTTTTTAAAGGGATGCTATCAAATGTTAACGTTGTGAGCTTAGAGGAACCTGAGGATATATTTCCTGCTTTTGATTTGGCGCTTAATGGAGCAGAGTATCATGCAACTCTATTAATAGAGAATGGTGCTTTTTATAATGATAAGTAATTTACTTGTAATCATTATAATACTCAAATAAATAGATATTATTTTTATGGAATTTGAAAAAACCTTAGAAAACTTTCATAACAAAAATGTTCTTGTTACAGGAGGAACTGGCCTTATAGGAAGACAGGTCGTTAAATTTCTTGCTGATGCTGGAGCTCACGTAAAAATTGCATCGCTGGATAAAATGGAGGTGGATAATCGTGCCGAGCATATTTTTGCTGACCTTACAGACTTGAATACATGTATGGAAGTTACTTCTGGAATAAATTATGTTTTTCACTTAGCGGGTATAAAGGGTTCGATAGAAGTAACTAAATCTCAGCCAGCAAGCTTTCTTGTTCCACTCTTGATGTTTAATACGAATGTTCTAGAGTCCTCAAGACGAAATAATGTTGAGAAGCTAGTTTATACTAGCTCAATCGGAGCTTATTCCAGTAGTGAGGTATTTATTGAAACAGAAAGTAGAGATGGACCTCCTATGGATCTAGCTCCTGGATGGGCAAAACGAATTGCAGAGTTACAAATTTCTACTTATCACCAACAATATGGTTTAGATTATTCTATTGTGAGGCCGTGTAATGTGTATGGTCCAGGTGATAACTTCGATCCAGATAATGCAATGGTTATCCCTTCGTTGATGATGAGGATACACAATGGAGAGAATCCACTAAAAATATGGGGTGATGGCACAGCAATAAGGGATTTTGCATATAGCCGAGATGCGGCTGAGGGAGTCATAAAGGCTCTTCATTTCGGTACAAGAGGAGACTTTGTGAATATTGGAAGTGGAAAAGAAATATCAATTAGGCGGTTAGTAGAAACTTTGCAGTCTTTTATCGATTTTGAGTTTGAATTTGATCCCTCTAAACCATCTGGTTTTCCAAAGAGAGTAATGGATATGAAAAGAGCAAAAGATTGGATAAATTTTGAAGCTAGCACTTCTCTGGAGGATGGGTTAAAAGAAACTTGGGAATGGTTCTTAAGCCATAAAGATGAATTTAAGTTACGCAAGAACTATTTTTTGGAAGGAGATAAGAATTGATAGAAGTATTAGATTCGAAACTTAAAGGCGTAAAAGTAATAAAACCTTCAGTATTTGAGGATTTTAGAGGTTATTATATAGAAACATTCAACAAAGAGAGCTATACAAAAGCTGGTGTTGACGTTGATTTTATTCAAGATGATATTTCTGTGTCATGCCAGAGGGTATTGAGAGGGATTCATGGTGACAGTGAAACCTGGAAACTAGTTTCATGCCACTACGGATCATTTTATCTTGTTGTTTTGAATAATGATCCGGAGTCAGATCAATATCTAGAATGGGAATCTTTTACGCTATCTGATAAGAATAGGCTTCAGGTGCTTATTCCACCAAAGTTTGGAAATGGTCACTTGGTGCTCAGTGAAAAGGCAATTTTTCATTACAAACAGAGCACCTATTATAACCAAAAAGGACAATTCACGTATATTTGGAATGATCCTAAATTGAAAATATGGTGGCCAATCAAAGATCCCATATTATCATTGAGAGATGAGACAGGATTTATTAGTTAAATCTTTAACTATGGAAGACTTCAAGAATAAAAATATTCTAGTTACAGGTGGAAGTGGATTTGTTGGAACAAATCTTCTCAAAAAGCTGCTAGCTTCAGATGCAAATTTGTTTGCGACGACATATAGATCTTCTCCTGTAATTACAAATGACCGTATCAAATATTTAGAAGCTGATCTAAGAAAAACAAAAGATTGCAGAAGTGTCGCAAAAGGTATGGATCTTGTGTTTATGTGTGCAGCCAACACTTCGGGTGCTAAAGTAATGTCAACTACTCCATTAGTTCATTTAACTCCCAACGTATTGATGAATATGCAAATGCTGGAATCTGCTTACGAAGCAGGAGTGGAAAAATTTTTATTCATAAGTACTAATACAGTTTATCCATTAACAGACACCCCTGTTAAGGAAAATGATGTTACCAATGAATTTTATGATAGCTACCATATTGTTGCTTGGATGAAAAGATTTACCGAGATTGTATGCGATATGTATTCCTCTAAGATAAAAAATCCGATGAAAACTATTGTTATAAGACCCGGAAATTTATACGGTCCGTATGATAAATTTGACTGGGAAAAATCTAAAGTAATACCCGCTCTCATTAGAAGAGCCATAGAGAAACATGATCCATATGAGGTATGGGGAGATGGAAATGATCTAAAAGATTTTTTGTATATTGATGATTTTATTGATGCTTTAGTCTTATCTATGAAAAAACTAAATAATCCTAGTCCCCTTAATATTGCATCAGGAATACCTGTAACTATTAAGGATGTCCTCAGTGAAATATTGATTGCAACAGAATATCAAGACGCAAACATAAAATATGATATTACAAAACCCAGCATGATACCTAAGAGACTTATTGATATTGAGCTGTCAAGGTCTCTTTTGAGCTTCAATCCTAGAACCTCTCTCTCAGCTGGAATTAAAAAAACTGTTGCTTGGTACAGAGATTATTATTCAAATACTACGCCTGAAGAAAACAAATGATTATATCAAGAGCACCATTTAGAATTTCATTGTTTGGTGGAGGAACAGATTATCCTGGGTGGTATAAAGATAACGGAGGTGCTGTCATTAGTTCCGCCATAAATAAGTATTGTTTTGTTACTGTTAGAAATCTACCTCCGTTTTTTCCATACAAATACAGAATTAGGTACTATAAAAGGGAAGAAGTATCTTCATTGGAGAAAATCGAACATCCATCAGTAAGGGCGGTACTTATGTCATTAGATATAACTGATGGTATCGAGGTCGTCCATCATGCAGATTTACCAGCTAGATCCGGATTAGGTTCCAGTTCAACATTTACAGTATCTATGCTTCATGCAGCATATGCTCTTAAAAGTAGATATGTATCAAAATACAATTTAGCCATAGAGGCAATTAATCTGGAGCAAAATGTGATTGGTGAGGCTGTGGGCTCTCAAGATCAAACTGCCGCAGCATTCGGTGGATTTAACAGAATTAACTTTGGTGGTGCCAGGGAGATAGAGGTTTCACCTTTAATTATTAGTAAAGAAAAAATCTTAAATATTCAAGATCATCTACTATTATTTTTTACTGGGTTCTCAAGAACTGCTTCTGAAATTGCTACTGAGCAAATTGCGACGATTTCTGAGAAAGAAGTAGAGCTAAGAAAAATGATGGATATTTGTGACCAGGCTGAAGAATTAATAGTAAGTGAGCATGATACTGCCCGAGAAATAGGTTCTCTATTACATGAACAATGGCTCATAAAAAGAGGTTTAACAGGAAAGATTTCTAATCCTGAAATAGATGCCATATATGAGAAAATGATGAAAGCAGGTGCTATTGGAGGGAAGTTACTTGGTGCAGGGGGAGGAGGTTTCATGCTTTGTTACGCGACACCAGATACTCATGATGCCATAATAGAATCGTTAAAAGATCTTCTGCATGTACCCTTCAGGTTCGATTTTACAGGTAGTCAAATAATTTATCATGGTCAGCACATCTAAAAAACAGAGACTAGAAAAATTCTATAAAAAAGAATCACTGGATGTGGTAATTCTTTGTGGAGGAAAAGGAACAAGGTTTGAGACTGTCTCTGAATCAAAGCCAAAGGTTCTTGCGAACATCAAAGGTAAACCTTATCTGGATATCATCATAGAAAGTCTTGAAAATTCTGGATTTAAAAGATTTATTCTAGCTGTCGGTTACAGAAAAGATCAAATTATTAATTATGTAAAAAACTTCAATAAAGATATTATTTTATCTATTGAAGATCAACCTCTTGGAACAGGGGGCGCGCTTAAAGCTGCGAAAGGACTTATAAAATCAGAAAATTTTTTAGTTATGAATGGTGATGTTTTATGCAATATTGACTATAAATCAATGATAAAAAATCACTTGGAATCAAAATACTACCTGACTATGGCGGTATCGAAAACTAACCATTCAAAAGATTATGGAAATATAAGTATAGCTAGAGATGGGAGAGTTAGGAGTTTTTTGGAAAAAAACGAAAATGATATAGAAACATTCGTAAATGCAGGAACATATTTGATGAACAAAAATATATTTAAATACTTTCCTTGCTTAGAATCGTTTTCATTAGAGGTTGATTTTTTTCAGAAAAATTCTAAAAAAATTAACCCCTTTATAATCGAGAATAATTTCCTTGATATAGGTACACCGGAAAAGTTCAAGATTGCTAATAACTTGGAATCTATTAAGGATATCTAGAAAATTATTCCTTGCGTAGATGCCAAAGTAAAATTTTAAGTATTTCTCAAATTATTTAACCACTAAAATATTTGAATATATTGAATATGACTTCTTTACTATATATCCTAATGTCTGAATTATTTTACTTGGTAGGTTTTTAGTTATGAATATAGTTATAAAAGAGATCTCAGAAATCAGTCACTACAAACTTCGTAGTTTGAAAGAATTTGATGATCTTCCAATCATGCGTAACTGTCCTGCATGTAATTCCTCAAAAAAATCATGTCTTTATGAGATTTCCAGCTCAATACAAATCCAACCAGATTCTAAATCCTTAAAAAAATTAATTTGCATGACTTGTGGGCATGGATATTATGAAAAGATACCTCAAGCAGAAATACTTGCTGAGTATTATGAAAAAGATTGGCATGAGGAAATAAATAATGAAGATGTATCAGTCAAAGTATCACCAAATTATTCAACATGGGCTCCTATTAACTATTTAAGAGATTTAAATTTGCCTAAAGAAGCTAAGATCATGGATTTTGGCTGCGGTTACGGTGATGGAATTAAGACACTTGAGTTAGACGGTTACAAAAATGTCTATGGCTTGGAGGTGGGGCAAGCAAGATTTAATATTTCATCGAGAGAGTTTCCCGGGAAAGTCTATAAAGGAAGTGAACTTCGGCTTCCAGAAATCATTGAGGAGCATGGCCGATTTGACCTTATATATAGTAATCATGTGTTTGAGCATTTATCAAACCCTTCTTCAGTTTTAAAATATCTTAAAGAAGCTTTATCACCGGATGGTATATTAATTGTAAGTGTTCCTGCCCCAGGAAGTGAATCGGCGATTCATAATGCATTATACTTCCCACACACTCATAACTATAGCGAGCAGTCAATTCAATTCTTATTTGAATCGATAGGATTAAAAAGTAGAGCGTGGAGCAGATCAAACTATCAGCTGGCCGTTGTTGGAAGCGGCGAAGAGAAAAATCTGCCTTATGAAAATTTCCATGAAATTGATCTTAGCCCAAAAAAAGCAATCGCAACACACATGTCAATACGTAATGATCTCAAGAAACAAATAAAATGTGATGATAAAAATAATCGTATACTTACATTTTGTCATCCATGGACTAATTTTAAGTACCGTAAGTCTGGTACTCAAAGAGATAATCTATTTTTAAGCTTAGTCGTAAAATCTTACGATATGTTTTTTCGTGTTGCATTCAATTATTTATCTAAAAAAACAATAACGAGCTTAAAGCATATTATACGCTCAGTTTTTTATCGTACTCTTTTACCTTTAAGGATTAGTCCTAGTGTAGATAAACTATACTATCATAGTGATAGCCTCTCAAAGGCAAATAACGAGTCAGTTATTTTCTGCTTTGATGGTGATTTAAAAGTTCTCGATAAATAATGGGTGCCTAATCACATTACAATTAAATGATAGGAATATTTCATGGTAAAAAAGATATTGAGACTATTAAAGAGTTTTTTTTATGGAATACGAACATCCCGAATTGTTTGTCAGTTAATTAATCTAACCCATAAGAAACGATTCACCTTAAATCCCCCTAATCTAAATAGCTCAGAGCAAGACATTCTTGAAAAAATTAATAATGACGGAGTGTCTCAATGTTCCATTGAAGAGTTTTTCGATCTCAAATCTGTTCAACTGATTGAGAGTCGCGGAAAAAAAATAAGAGAATTTCTAGCTCATTCCATAAATTCAAATAATTCCACTGATTTTGGAGGAAAGGATTTTTTAGTAAGATATTATGATATGAAGAAAAATCTTGAAATAGAAGATCAGTTAATATTTGAGGTTGTTCAAGGAAGTTTTTTTGATATAGCCAGAACTTATTTTGGCCAAGATGTTAAAATATCTAACATTGATTATTGGTTGAATTTTGATAATCAGAAGGAAGAAAATCCCATCTCTTCTCAAAAATGGCACAGAGATTATGAGGATGAACGAGTACTGAAAATATTCTTATATTTTGAGGACGTTACGTTGAATCATGGCCCATTCAGCTATGTTAAGAAAACTCACAAAAGCGGAAAACATAAAGATATTTATCCAGTTTCGCCTCCATTAGGCATATCATTGTCAGATCAACAGGTCTCAAATTATTTTTGCGAAAAAGAGATTAAAGAGTTTCAAGTTCCAAAAGGTACGATATTATTTGCAGATACAGCAGGAATTCACAAAGGCGGACTCTGTTTTAAGGAAACTCGTTTCTTATTTACGGCAACATACACATCATTTGCTGGTATTTCACCAAGAAATTATGAAATTTACAACATTGATTTAAAATCATTCAGAGGTCATTCTAAAAGAGCATTAGGTTATTTTTAGAAACCTAATAAAAAAATTCTATTAATTTTTACTATAGAACTATTATGTTAAAAGTAGCCTTCATACCTGCTAGATCAGGCTCAAAAAGGATAGTCGATAAGAATATTGAACTATTGAACGGTCATCCCTTGATTGCATATACAATACAAGCAGCCATTGATAGTAAGGTTTTTGATTCCATTATTTGTGCTACAGATAGTGAACTTTATGCCGAGATTGCAAAATACTACGGTGCTGAGGTGCCGTTTCTTAGATCCTCAGAGATATCTGAAGACAAATCTCCAGATATTGATTGGGTAGCATGGATCCTGAACGAGCTCATCGATAAGGGAAGAAGTTATGATATTTTCAGTATATTGAGGCCTACAAGCCCATTTCGATTACCCTCAACAATACAAAGAGCTTGGAAAGCATTCTGTGAAGAACCTGATGCAGACTCTCTACGTGCTGTTGAGAAATGCAAGCAACATCCCGGTAAAATGTGGATTATTCAAGGAAAACGTATGTTTCCTTTACTTCCGTTCACTAATAATTATACGCCATGGCATAGCAGCCAATATGCATCTCTTCCAGAAATATACTCTCAGGATGCCAGCCTCGAAATTGCAAAAAGCCATATAGCTTTAGAGCAGAATACAATCGCTGGGGAATCGATAATCCCATTTATCAGTGAAGGTCTGGAAGGTTTCGATATAAATGAACCTGAAGATTGGTTACTTGCTGAAAAATACCTAAGTAAGGGCCAAGTTAAATTGCCGATTATTAGTAAACCACCTTTTAAATTCACTTTATAAGCGGTATCCTAGCGGCCTCATTAAATAATATTTGCTCAACACTTAAATAACTATGACCAGAGCCACAGAACTCCAAGAAATATCCAATCACGCAAGATATTTAATTATTAGTACCCTTGTTAATTCAGGTATGGGTCATCCTGGAGGCTCTCTTTCGGCAGTCGATGTGCTAACAGCACTATATTTTGAAATTATGAATATAGATGCCAAAAAACCTAATGATCTTTCAAGAGATCGATTCATAATGAGCAAAGGGCATAGTTGTCTTGGTTTATTGTGCATTCTGCACCTTAAAGGTTTCATCAGCAAGCAAGATCTTGCAACATTCAGACTGAATGGAAGCGATTTTGGTGCACACCTTGATATAGATAAGATGCCTGGTGTTGAAATGAGTACAGGGTCACTCGGGCATGGTTTATCTGTAGGCGTTGGGAGGGCATTAGCAGCTAAAATTGACAATAATCATTTTAAAACATACGTCATGATGGGGGATGGTGAAACCCAAGAGGGCTCCATTTGGGAAGCTGCCATGGCCGCCTCCAATTACAAGCTAGATAATCTGATTGGTATTGTGGATCGAAATAGAATTCAACAATGTGGATTTACAGAAGATATAATGTCACTGGAGCCATATAAGAAAAAATGGGAAGCTTTTGGTTGGCATGTTGTAGAAATTGATGGACACAATATGAATGAGATTTTAACTGTCCTAAAAAAAGAATCATATCCTGAGAAGATGCCCATTTTAATAATTAGTAATACCACTAAAGGTAAAGGTGTTTCTTTTATGGAAAATGATAAAAATTGGCATGGTGGTGGAGCAATAAAGGACTATTCTGATCTTGCCTTGAAAGAATTAGAGCCTTTTTCGAAAATCAAAGGTATAAATAAATGAAAGAAAATATCCGAATAGGATACGGTGATCGAATAGTTGAGCATGGGCACAATAATAAAGATATTATTTTGCTAGAGGGAGATTTGGCTGATTCAACACTCTCTGAAACATTCCAAATTGCTCATCCGGATAGACACTTTCAAATCGGAATCGCTGAACAAAATATGGTAGGCATTGCAGCTGGATTAGCCCTAGAACAAAAGATTCCAGTAGTAAACACCTTTGCAGCATTCATTGCAATGAGAGCCTGTGAACAGGTCAGGACTTCTGTTGCCTATCCAAATTTAAATGTTAAGTTTGTTGTATCGCATGCAGGATTGAGTGCAGGCTCAGCGGGACCTACTCACCACACCTTAGAGGATATTGCAATAATGAGATCAATTCCTAACATGACTGTTTTAGTTCCTGGTGATGTCAAGGAAATGGAACAAGCCTTAGACCAAGCTTTAGCTCATAAAGGCCCAGTCTATATAAGAATGTCTGCTGCTGATATAAATCCTACATACGAGGATGAGATTTTTCTAATTGGTAAAGCCACTCAATTAGCTGATGGGACTGATGTAACGTTAATGACTACTGGAACACTTATGAATCAGGGGCTTCAAGTGGTAAATAATCTCAAGCGTAATCATAACATAAATGCTAGGTTACTTCAGTTTGCCTCATTGAAACCAATTGATGTTGATGCCATCAAAAGTGCTGTAGAGGAAACGCATTACATCATCACTATAGAGGAGCATAATATCATTGGCGGCCTGGGTAGCGCTGTTTGCGAGATTGCTTCAGAGCTTGGTAATCAAAAAATAAAAAGATTAGGGATTAATGATCACTTTAGTGGTATTGGGACTCCAGATTATTTACTCCGTGAGGAAGGTCTAAGTGTTGAAAATATTACTAAGGAAGTTATTACTTTTATCTCCTAATTTTTTTGCAAATACTCCTATTGGAGTTTGTAGTGAAAAATACTATTTATTATGTTCTCCAGATTCAAGTTCAAATATTATCGATAACAGCGAATATAATCAAAACTAATTTTATAAATATTCAATCAAGCTAATGAGCTATCTCAATACATTCAAAATAAACTCAATCAAAAAATTGAAAAGATTTTCAATTATTCGAGAGGCTGTTAGAGCTTATAGAAATTCATATAAGCCAGAATGGAAAAAAATTTCAGGGGGTATTGAAAGCAGAATTCAATCAAATAAAAAATACTCAGACAAGAAGATTCTAATTGTTACTGGCGGAGGTGGGTATGCGGCAGCAAAACAAATTGAAAGTTTATTAGCTGTTGCCCTTAAACTTAGAGGGGCAAGTGTTGATGTGGTTTTATGCGATGGGATATTGCCTGCGTGTTTTCAGACTACAATAGACTGGGATTCCAATGATCTCCGTTTTGCTAAAAAAGGAACCAGTAAGATTAATTGCCGTACTTGTTTTTCTTATGCTAAGAAAACATATGATCTAGTAGGGGTGAATATTATTAAGTTGAGTACCCTATTGAATAATGAGGAAACTGAAACAATAACAAAAGAATCATCATCAATTAACATTGAAGATATAGAGAGCTATATTTCTGATGGAATCCACATTGGAGAGCATGCTTATTCGGGTTGTCTCAGGTTTTATGCTACATCTAAACTTGTTGATCCTCATGCCAAAAAAGTTCTTAGAAGGTATTTCAGAGCTGCTTTGTATGCAAAAACTGCAGCTTTCAATCTTTTTTCAGAAAATGACTATTCCCATGTACTGTTACATCATGGAATTTATGTTCCGCAGGGTATTTTTGTAGATAGTGCAAAACATTTTAACTTTGATGTGACAACATGGCATACAGCATATCGAGAAAAAACATTTATATTTAGTTATGGTGATACTTATCATAAAACACTGATGAATGAATCGGTATCTTCATGGGATGGTTTTGAATTCACTGATAAAAAATTATCCATGATTACTGATTACCTCCAAAGTCGTTGGGCTGGCAATAATGATTGGATATCCTTTTCCAAGCAATTTTCAGAACCAGAATCAGATTCAATTTATGCAAGATCAGAAAAATATGACGCAAGTATTTTGATGTTAACTAATGTCATGTGGGATGCACAGCTTCATTATCCAGCTAATGCTTTTCCAACTATGCTAGATTGGATAATAACTACAATTGAATTTTTTATTTCAAAACCTAATTTAGAGCTAATTATTCGTGTTCATCCTGCTGAAACAACTGGAACATTACCTTCAAGACAACTGGTAGAAGAAGAGATAGGAAAAAAATTCACCAATCTTCCAAAAAACATCAAGATATATGGTCCACAACATCCTGCCAATACATATAAGCTTGCAGGTATGTGTAATACTGCTCTAATTTTTGGAACAAAGACTGGTGTTGAACTAACAGCAATGGGTATTCCAACAATTGTAGCAGGTGAGGCATGGATAAGAGGAAAAGGCCTTACTCATGATGCAGAAAGTCCAGAATCTTATTTAAGTGAACTTAAAAAACTTCCATACAAGGATAGACTACCTGATAATATTCAGAAAAAAGCTCTCAAATACGCCTACCACTTTTTCTTTAGGCGAATGATCCCTATATCAATAGTGAAAAAGGCTAGTGGGCATGAGGTTTTTCGCTACTCTTTCGATTCTCTATCAGATCTTGAGCCTGGAGCAGATGATGGGTTGGATGTAATATGTGAAGGGATTTTAAATAAAAAACCATATGTTTATAACTAAAAAAAAGGACATGATATGAGCTTATTATTTATAACAGATGTCCCGACTCCTTATAGAGGTGAAATGTATAATTCCATTGCAGAATCGCTACCTGAGTTAGAAGTCTGGTATTTTCAAAAAGAATCAAAGATTCGACCTTGGGTCTTTGATTCAAAAATAATGAAGCATAAGTACTGGATAGCAGGAGGCTATCATAGATGGATAGGGATATATCCCTTATTTATAAATCCTCATCTAGTCATTAAATTGCTTTTTAATCAGCCGAAAGAAATTATACTTGCAGCTGGATGGAATGATTTCGATGTGCTATGTATTACAATTCTCAAAAGAATGAGACTTATAAGAGGGCGCATTGGCTTTTGGTCTGAAGCAAATCATCTTACTATAGGTGCATCTAGAGATAATATTTTTAAGTTCATTGTTCGACGTTTTGTTTACAACACTTGCGATGGTTTTCAACTCATTTCAGGAGAGATGACAAGGCGTACTTTTGATCTTTGGAAAGTAAAAAAATGCAAAGAAATATTTTTTCCAAATACCATTCAGGAGGATATTCATAAAATAAAATTAGATATTCATGAATCTGAAAATGATGAAACAGTAAAACTTCCTCGTATATTGATTGCAGCAAGATTAGATGAAAAATATAAAGGAATAATAAATTTTTTGTCATCCCTCTCTAATGATCAATTATCTCGAGTTCAAATTCATATCGCTGGAGAAGGTATAGATAAAAAGAAAATTGAAAGCTTAATTAATGAGCGTGGCTTACAAAATAATGTATTTTTGCTAGGTCAATTATCGGAGAAAAAAATGGCAAAAGCTTTTAAGGAAGCAGATGCTTTTTGCCTCCCATCTTATAGTGATCCGAGCCCTCTTACAGTAATAGAGGCTTTGCAATGGCACCTCCCATTGTTGATATCCAATCATTGCGGTAATCACTTTGAGGCAGTTGCTGAAGGTAAAAATGGTATAACTTTTTCACCTCTTCAATCAGATGAGATATCTCAAGCTTTCGACAGATTTGTTGATATGGCACATGAATGGAAAAAAATGGGCAGTTATAGTGGTGCGGTATTTAGTGATATATTTTCTAAAGACAAGATATTAAAAAACTTTTTGAAAAAGGTTGGAGCGAAATAATAAAAACTTATAAAAATGTCAAAAGTCTTCGCTTACTTATTACTTCAATAATCTGGTTTGCGATAATCACCTACCTTTCTATTACCTCCTTTAATGTAAATATTTTCAAATCATTAAACGCTTCAGAGGAGATTTTATTTGATATTGGCACATACTTATTTTCTATTAATTTGACAATATCTTCGCTATCACTTTATCGTAGTATTAGAAAAGATGGTATATCTTTGAGAGTGATTTTTTGGTTCTATGCGTTTGTTTTTATGGGGGTGGCACCAATTATACAAGCATCTGCTGGTATTTGGATATTTGACTTTGACACTAAGAACTTTTTTGTTATGTCATTATTGACTCTATTTTCATATATATTCTTTATATTTGGTTATACAGTCTTATCAAAAAAACTTAAAAAAAAATTAAAAAGCGGTTTTCTTGCATTAGAAAATTCTCCAGCATACAAAAAAAAATTCTATATAGATGGTAATAGAATATTTTTATTTTCCATTTTGGCTATATGCTCTTCAGTAATGCTTGTTTCAATCTATGGTTTTCATTTTTCCTCTTCAATTATTAGCACTATCTTCAATAACTCTTACTCGTCTACATATCAACTTGTAGAATATTTTGTAAGACCATTGTTATTTTTTGGTTTTTCATTTTGTCTTTATGCTGTGTTTGGAGGTTATAATCGTCCTTTAATGAAGCTTTCGTTACTACTTCTGTCATTATCAGTTTTTCTGATTATCGGACCCCTATCTGGTGCAAGGAGTATTATTTTCTTTCTGTATTTTGGTTTGTTTATAATTATCTTCCGAAAGGCACTAATTAGTCATCCGATGTTTTTTGGCAGTTTACTATTCTTCGGAGTTTTTGGCTCTGAGTTACAGAGTGTATTAAGAAACGCTCTTTCTGGTGGTGGGATAATCTTTACTGGAATTAACTACTTTTATCAAGGGCATTTCGATGGTTTTGAAATGCTTGGACATACAGTGGGTTATGTGAAGGAGAATGACATAACATTTGGTTTACAGTTATTAGGTGCAGTTTTATTCTGGGTGCCCAGAGCAATATGGCCAGATAAACCAATTGGTTCAGGTGATTTTATAGCTTATGAATATATTTCTTCCAATTTTTCTTTGTTAGGGAATTCAAATTTCTCAATGCCTATGATTGGTGAAGCCTATATCAATTTTGGTATAGTTGGAGTTTGTCTGATTTTCTTATTAGTGGGTGCGCTCTGTGGTAGAGAAGATATGAGGTTCCATTTAATTAATAGATATGAAGCTTTTACAAAGGGTAGCTATTTTTCAAATGAGGCATCAATGGGTATGTGGAGATATGTCATGTTTCTTGGTATGTTTTTATTTCTTTTGAGAGGTGATTTAATGTCTGGATTTTCTTTTCTCTTCGGCTTGTATACCGCTTTAATATTTGCATGGATGATTTTACATGGTCATCCATCCAAGAAAAAGACTCTTCAAAAATGATACCTCAAGCATCTGATTGTTGTGAACTTTACAATAGCTGAAATATTGAATTATATTACAAAAAAGCTGCGGATATTTGACCTTCCTTATATGTGTCTCTCTATATTTATTTTACGTCAAGAACTGAGTAAGTTAATTATAAAACTCGTATTAAACAATCATTATTTTTACAAATATTTGAAGATTTACTGTCATTTTTGGTTTAGAACAATTAGGATTTCACTTATTTTTTAAGGTAACTATGAAAAATCAAAATATTAATTATTTTTGTCCTAAGTGCAAGATAGGTTTATTAGAAAAACAAAGCGACAAGAAGCAGGAAGATAAATATCAATGTGTTGCCTGCAAATTACAATTTCCAGTAATCTCAAATATTCCCAGATTGACTTCACTTGAGAATTACAGTGCTTCTTTCGGTTTTCAATGGAATAAATATAGATTAACTCAACTTGATAGCTATACTAAAACAAAAATATCTGAAGATCGCATTAAAAAAGTAACTGCCTGGGATCAATTAGAAGATGTGTGTGGAAGTATTCTTGAGGCTGGATCTGGGGCAGGTCGATTTACTGAGGTTCTAACTAAAACATCAGCCAATATTTTTTCTTTTGATTACTCCTCTGCTGTCGATGCTAACTATAAAAACAACGGGAAATCTAAAAATCTTAAATTATTTCAGGGCGACATTTATAACATGCCATTTCAAGATGACGAATTTGACCATGTATTTTGCCTAGGAGTTATACAGCATACCCCCGATCCAGAGAAAGCTTTTAAAAGCCTAGCCAAAAAAGTAAAACCAGGGGGATATTTATACATAGATCATTATGCACTTAAATGGCATCATATTCTTTCATGGCAATATATACTCCGCCCATTCACAAAAAGAGTCGAAAAGGAACGCCTATATAAAATAATCTCTAAAATTGTTCCAAAATTAATCCCCATATCCAGACTGGCAAGAAAACTATTAGGATCGTTTGGAGCTCGTTTAATTCCGATAGCTGAATATTCACATTTGGGCTTGGATAAAAAAATTAATGAGGAATGGTCAATACTTGACACATTCGATATATATTCTCCGGAACATGATCATCCACAAACTATCAATACTGTAAGAAGATGGTTTCAAGAAATATCATTTGGAAAAGTAGAAATATTCTATGGTGATAATGGTATTGTTGGTCGTGGTCAAAAACCTTTAAAGCTAGAAGAATAATCATAATAATTCATTTCATTGTATGTGCGGTATAGTCGGAATTGCTTCAAATCGTCCTATTCAGGATCGCTCTTGGATCAATTCAGGCAGAGCTTTTTTAAATCATCGAGGCCCTGATGATTCAGGAGAGTGGTGGTCTGATGATGGTAATGTCGGTTTCGCCCACAGTCGATTATCGATAATTGATTTATCTAAATCTGGGCACCAACCAATGTTAGATGAAGAACGAGGTCTTGCAATCATTTTTAATGGTGAAATATATAATTTTATGGATTTAAAGGAAAGACTAACCAAGCATGGTTATACATTTAAATCAAAAAGTGATACAGAAGTCATATTAGCAGCTTTCGATTTTTGGGGAACTGAGTGTCTTTTGCATTTGAATGGTATGTTTGCTTTTGCAATCTTTGATGGCAGGTCTAAAACTGTTTTTTTGGCTCGTGATCCTGCTGGACAAAAGCCATTGTTTTATCATTTTAAAAATGGCTGTCTAAAATTTGCATCTGAACTCAAGGGCTTACTTGCTGATGATACCTTATCAAAGGCTATTAGTCCTGTAGCATTAGATTGTTATTTATCTATGGGATTTATTCCAGGAAATCGGTGTATATTAAAAGACTTTAATAAGTTGCCACCTGCAAATGCCATGATCTTTGATACAAAAAATGGTACCTCAAAAGTGTGGCAATATTGGAAGACTCCAGAGTATGTTACTAATTCAAATGATTTTAACAGTAAAAAAACTGAATTAAGTTTGCTGGATGAATTGGAAGATTTACTTGAAGATGCTGTGGGAAGGTCTATGGTATCTGACGCTCCTTTAGGAGTCTTATTGAGTGGAGGTATTGATTCTAGTCTGGTCACAGCAATGGCTGTGAGACGTGCTAAAAATGTAAGAACATTTACGGTAACCTTTCCTGGTTATGGGCAAATGGATGAAGCAAACCATGCAAAATTGATCGCTGATCATTTCGGCACTGAGCATTTAGAGCTTATAGCAGAAGATGATACTGCTGATTTAATACCTAAAATATCTCAACAATTTGATGAGCCAATAGTCGATTCTTCTATGATTCCAACTTGGATTTTATCTAGACTGGTAACAAAGCATTGTAAAGTTGTTATTGGTGGAGATGCTGGTGACGAATTATTTGGAGGATATAATCACTACTCAAGATTGTTATTGTTACAAAAATATTTTGGCTCAATCCCTCTATTTTTAAGAAATATGTTAGTTTTTAGCTCACAATTAATGCCATTTGGCTCCAAATTTAGAAACTACCTACGTTGCTTAGATAATAGTTTGTATGCCAATTTACCAATGACTGCTAATTACTTTGATCCTATCACCAGATCAAAACTTATGCCAAAATATAGTTGTTCTGCAGATGCAGAATTAATATGGCGTGAAAGAGTGCCACCACAACAAGACATAATACAGTCTGCTACTAGGATGGATTTTTATAACTACTTGCCAGAAGATATTTTAGTTAAAATCGATCGTGCCAGTATGGCTCATTCATTGGAAGTAAGAGCACCTTTTCTTGATATGAACTTAGTTGAGTTTGCTTTTTCTAAAATACCTTCATATTTAAAAGTTAAAACAAATAATAAGAAAATTTTGCTTAAGAAATTATCTGAAAGAGTGTTGCCTAAAAAATTTGATTTAAAGAGAAAACAGGGATTTTCTATCCCACTTAACGATTGGCTGAAATCAGGCCCATACCGAGATCTTTTTTGGGATGTATTGACTGATAGGGATATTATTTTCGATAGAAATACAGTACTAAAACTTCTCAAAAGACAAGACCGTGGTTTTAATAATGGAGAGCGACTATATGCATTAGTTCAGTTTGAGCTTTGGAGGCGAAATTTTAGGGCTTATTTATGATCCACAAATATTAGACTCTACCAAAAGATTGAAAAGAGTATATCGCTTGATTTATTTAAAAAATTAATTCAATTTCTAATCGAAATAAAAGCTAATTCTTTTTAAAATAGAAATAAAAATTATAAATAAGTATTAATATGCGAATTTATATAATTAAAATATTTTGCAACTAAAATGGAAAAAATAATTTTAAAAAAAACTAAACAAGGTCTTAATGTTGCTATTGATGCCAGTAGAAATCGATCTGGTGGATCTATAGCTCATCTAATAGGTCTAATTAGTGATAGCAAGCCTGAATTAAATGGAATTTCTAGAGTTCATGTATGGTCCTATCGTTCTTTATTGGATAAATTACCCGATAAAACATGGTTAATAAAGCACAATTCATTTTTGCTAGAAAAATCTATTATTCATCAAATATTTTGGCAGATCTTTTTGTTCCGATCAGAATTTAATCGAGCTAAATGTGATATTTTACTTAACACCGATGCCGGAACTATGAGTCGTATAGCACCAGCTGTTACTATGAGTAGAGATATGCTCTCTTATGAGCCGGGTGAAATATCTCGTTATGGTGTTAGCTTATCAAGACTGAGACTTTTGATACTCAGATACATACAAAGCGCATCACTAAAAAGGGCAGATGGCGCAGTATTTCTTACGAAGTATGCAGCAAAAATAATACAAAAGCATTGCGGGGAATTAAGTAATATTAAATTAATTCCTCATGGAATTGGGGAACATTTCAGACAAAAAAAAATAAAAAATATCACCCAAAAAACAAATAGAAAATTAACATTGTTATACGTATCAAATACTGACTATTACAAACATCAATGGCATGTCGTCTCGGCCGCTGAATTACTCTGGAAGAAGGGCTATAAGTTCAAGCTTCGCCTGGTTGGCGGAGGTCATGGGCCAGTCCAAAAAAGGCTGGAAAACCAGATAAAAAAAAGTGATCCACAATCTGAATTTGTTGAACTAAAATCATATGTCCCATATGAAGATATCCCAAAGGAACACGCAGATGCAGATATTTTTGTTTTTGCTTCAAGTTGTGAAAATATGCCAAATACACTTATCGAAGCAATGGCAGCAGGGATGCCTATCGTTTGTTCAAACAGAGGTCCAATGCCAGAAGTACTGAAAGATGGCGGCATATATTTTGATCCTGAAAATTTTGACTCGATTGCAAATGCTATTGAACAGCTTTTTGAAAATAAATCATTGAGAGATAAACTTGCAAAAAAAGCTGAATTATTATCCAGGAGATACTCTTGGAAAAAATGTGCCAATGAAACATGGACTTTCCTTAAAAAGACTCATGCATTGCTGAGCGAATAAGGTATTTAAGATGAATAATTATCAGATATGTGTTCGCTGTATTATGGATTCAAGCGATCCAAATATCATGTTCAATTCTCATGGCATATGCTCGCATTGCCAGAACTTTGATCAAGTAATCTATCCAAATTGGATTGACGGTAAAGATAACGACAAGAAATTAGAAGAATTGGGTAGTAAGATTCGCCTTAATAGCAAAAAAAGAGAATTCGATTGCATTATTGGGCTCAGTGGAGGTTTGGATAGTTCATATACTGCTTATGTAGCAGTTAAAAAAATGAGATTGCGTCCACTGCTTTTTCATGTAGATGCTGGTTGGAATACTGATAAAGCAGTTGGTAATATAGAGAAATTGATGGATGGTCTTAATCTAGAGCTTTATACAGATGTAGTCAATTGGAATGCAGTAAGAGATATGCAACTTGCATTTCTCCGTTCAGGAATTCCAGACCAGGATTTAGTCCAAGATGCGGCATTCTTCTCGGGTCTTTATAAATTTGCCAGAGAGTATAAAGTCAAGCATGTTCTAACTGGCTCAAACTTCTCAACAGAGTGTTGCAGAGAACCTGAGGCTTGGGGAGGTTATTTAGGGATTGATGCAACCCTTTTCAATGATATATGGTCAAAATTTGGTTACACCAAGAGAAATCATAATTTTCCAATCATAGACATAATGGTATACAAAATTTGGTATCAGAGAATCTTAGGTATGAAAATGCATTACCCTCTTAATTTAGTTCGATATCGTAAATTAGAGGCCGAGCATGAGTTGGCCAGTAAGTATGGATGGGAACCCTTTAAACACAAACATCACGAATCACGATTTACAAGGTTTTATGAGGATTACTGGTTGCCAAAAAGATTCAATTTTCATAAACGTCGTGCACATTTCTCAAGTTTAATTATGACCAATCAGATGACCAGAGAGATGGCTCTGGAGCGAATAAAAGATCCTGAGATGGATGAGTTTTTTTTGAAAAAAGAATTCAGTTACATAGCAAGTAAATTGGAGATAGAGGAATCAGATTTATTAAAAATCCTTGAAATGCCAAGGAAGACCTCAGCAAATTACAAGAATAAGAGAAAACTAATCCAGTTTGGCGTTAAAGTTATGCGCGCGCTTGGTATGGAAAAGCGAAACTTATGATTTGTATAATCGATTATGGTGTTGGCAATGTACAAGCTTTCTTAAATTTATATAGACGCATGGGTATTGATGCTTATAGAGCAACTATATCATCTGAACTAGATGACGCTTCCCATCTAATTTTACCTGGTGTTGGGCATTTTGATCATGCTATGAATAAACTCAATAATTCGGGTTTGAGAGAAAAGCTGGATAATCTGATTCTCAATGAAAAAATTCCACTCTTAGGTGTATGTGTTGGTATGCAGATCTTAGCTAATAGATCTAATGAGGGTAGATTATCAGGTCTAGGTTATTTGCCCGGCGATGTCCTCGCCTTTAAAGAAAGTTACAAAGGGTTTTCATTACCGACTCCTCACATGGGATGGAATCAGTTAGATCTCAAATGTGAATCTGAAGAGCTTCCATTTCAAAACAAAGAAAAACCAGAATTTTACTTCCTTCATTCATATTATTTTGATTGCCATGATCCAGAAATAGTTTTGGCAACATCAAATTATGGGCTTAATTTTCCTGCGATAGTTCGTTGTAAAGATGTTTTTGGTATGCAATGCCATCCTGAAAAAAGTCATGGATGGGGTGAGAGATTTCTAAAGTTTTTTGCGGAAATTTAAAATGCTTCGATCAAGAATTATTCCGTGTCTTTTGATCCATGATGGTGGTCTGGTAAAAACAATAAATTTTTCCAAACACAAATATATTGGAGACCCTATTAATGCGGTAAGAATATTTAATGAAAAGGAGGCTGATGAGCTAATTATTCTAGACATAGACGCTACAGTAAGAAATATGGAGCCTAATTTTAAATTAATTTCAAAGCTTGCAAATGAATGTCAGATGCCGCTTTGCTATGGTGGAGGCATTAAAAGCTTGGATCAAGCTATGCGACTCATTGATATGGGTGTGGAAAAAATAGCATTGAGTTCCGCAGCAATAGAAAATCCCGACCTCTTAACAAAAATATCAGATTCGGCTGGGAAACAATCCGTTGTGGCAGTGCTTGATATAATAAAGCAGAAGCGTCTAATGGGGCACAAATACAGTGTATGTAGTCATAATGCCCGAAAGAAATATCCATACGATATATTTTCTCTGATTTCCTCACTTCAATCTGCAGGAGTTGGAGAAATTCTAATTAATTCGGTAGACTGTGACGGAAAAATGCAAGGGTATGATCTTGGTTTGATAAAGCGTGTCAATGCAATCGTAGATACTCCATTAACTGTTATGGGAGGGGCAGGGACGCTGCAAGATATGAATGATTTGATTGGCCAAATAGGAATAGTGGGTGTAGCTGCTGGTAGTCTTTTTGTTTTTCGAGGCAAGTATAGAGCAGTTCTTATTAATTATCCGACACATGACCAGAAGAAACTTACATGTCAGACCTAGAAAATATAATGGAATGTTAAAGAAAAAATTATCAAAAAAAACTGCTAACACAGTCCTTGTAACCGGTGGTGCTGGCTATATAGGAAGTCATACCGTACTTCTTCTTTTGCATGCAGGATATAACGTTATTGTATTAGATAATTTATGTAATAGTTCTGCTATGTCACTCAAGCGTGTTTCGGAGATTGCTGACAAGGATCATATATTTATCGAAGGAGATATTCGTGATCGATCACTTTTGGCCTATCTTTTTAATGAACATGATATAGAGGCTGTATTCCATTTTGCTGGTTTAAAAGCAGTTGAAGAGAGTGTCCGTGAGCCAATAAATTACTATGATAACAATCTTGTCGGCACATTGACTCTTTGTGAAGCGATGTCAAACGCAGAAGTTTTTCGATTGGTGTTCAGTAGCTCAGCGACAGTTTATGGTGAGCAACCAAATATGCCTTGTAGAGAAGATATGCCAACTTCTTGGCCAACGAATCCATATGGTCGTACTAAGCTAATGATTGAATCAGCCCTAAAAGATCTTGCCATTTCAGACAATCGCTGGTGGATAGGGTTACTTCGTTACTTTAATCCTGTTGGTGCGCATGAGAGTGGTTTAATTGGTGAAGATCCGAAAGGTATCCCAAATAATCTTATGCCCTTTGTAGCTCAAGTAGCAATTGGTAAACGTCAGAGTTTAAATATTTGGGGAAATGATTATTCAACAAAAGACGGTACTGGAGTAAGAGATTATATACATGTTATGGATCTTGCGGACGGACATATAAGAGCTTTGGAAGCAGGGCGAAATAATACAGGAGTAAAGACATGGAATTTAGGCACGGGTAAGGGCATTAGTGTGTTGGAAGTTGTCAGGGCTTTCGAAGATGTTTGTGGCCATGCTATACCCTGGACGATCAGAGATCGGCGACCCGGTGATGTTCCAGAATGTTGGGCTGATCCTATGAAAGCTGAGCAAGAGCTTGGATGGCGAGCCCATCGCGATCTGAAAGCTATGGTTCAAGATACTTGGAATTGGCAGTCAATTAATCCATCTGGATTTGATGACTCATCTGAGTGAAATAAAAAAATACCACTAATTATTTTTTTATAAAAATATCAAACGTGTCATACAACTGTATTCTTCATAATCTTACTGAGATTGTGGTGGTTTTGAACACTTATTGAATATTTCATTTCAATTTTGATATAGGATATAAACCACTATAATATCACCATCTAAAGGTGTCGATTGGATTAAAAAAAAATATGATAAACTTCAATAAAAAAGTACTTCTGATCACGGGTGGAACAGGATCCTTTGGTAATGCCGTTCTTGAACGTTTTCTGGATTCTGGATTGAGAGAGATAAGAATCTTTAGTCGTGATGAAAAGAAACAGGACGATATGCGTAAAAAATACGCTAATACTAAAATTAAGTTCTATGTAGGCGATGTAAGAGATTATCAGTCTGTTTTAAATGTAGTAAGAGGGGTAGATTTTATATTTCATGCAGCCGCATTAAAGCAAGTACCATCCTGTGAGTTTTACCCTCTTGAGGCTATTAAAACTAATGTACTTGGAACAGAGAATGTACTGGAGGCAGCCATTGTTAATGAGGTGAAACGAGTTATTTGTTTGAGTACAGATAAAGCTGTATACCCAATAAATGCGATGGGGATTTCTAAAGCAATGATGGAGAAAGTAATTGTTGCAAAATCTCGAGGTGTTGATGAGTCTAAAACAATTATTTGTACAACTCGGTATGGCAATGTTATGGCTTCTCGAGGATCGGTGATCCCCTTATTCCTTCGTCAGATATTCTCAAATATGCCAATTAGTATTACTGACCCGAATATGACTCGTTTTATGATGACCTTGGATGATGCTGTTGATCTTGTTTTGTATGCGTTCCAGAAAGGCAAGAATGGTGATACATTTGTCCAAAAGGCACCTGCAGCCACAATTGACGTTTTAGTAAAAGCATTGCTAAGAATTACCAATAAAGAAGACCATTCATTGGAAACTATAGGCACACGTCATGGAGAAAAACTTTTTGAGGTTTTATGTTCTCGAGAGGAGATGTTTGTTGCGCTAGATCAAGATAATTACTTTCGAATACCATCAGATAATAGAGACTTGAATTACTCAAAATATAATGAAGAAGGTGAAAAGGATCTGTCGTTAATTGAGGATTATAACTCTCATAATACAGAGCAGCTTGATGTTGATGAAATGGTGAACCTTCTGTATAAGTTAGATTTTATTCCTGATATTGCATCTGGAGGAAATACTATTCCTGAGGGAGTTTGAATGAAAATCGTAGTTACTGGTGCAAACGGATTTATTGGTAAAAATCTATGCTTCAAGCTATATGAAATGGGACATCATGACATTCTTGAGATAAACCGAGGAACTTCAAAGCAAAACACCTTGTCATATCTTTCGGAGGCAGATTTTATATATCATCTAGCAGGTGTAAATCGACCAAAAGATCCAGTTGAATTCGAGAGAGGAAACGCTGATCTGACATCATTTATTGTTGAAACATTAGAGAACTCAGGTCGAAGTACTCCAATAGTGCTGAGTTCCTCAATTCAGATAAATCTTGATAATCCTTATGGAAGAAGTAAATTAGCTGCCGAAAGAGCACTGAAAAGCTATGCAAAAAAAAATGGAGCTCCCTATTATATTTTTCGTTTTGCAAATGTTTTTGGTAAATGGTGTAAACCAAATTACAATTCTTTTGTGGCAACATTTTGCAGTAATATAGCGAACGGAATTGAGATATCAATTAATGATCCTGATGCAAAAGTAAGACTGGTTTATATTGACGATGTTTGTAATTCACTGATCAAGCTACTAGACGGAGAAGCAATATCAGGATCCTGCAAGGTGCCTATTGAATATGACATTAGTGTTGGTGAGGTAGCTAATATAATTTCAACTTTTAAAAAGTCTCGAACAACTCTGATAACAGAATCTGTCGGTGAAGGACTCACGCGAGCTCTATATTCAACATACATGAGCTATATTCTCCCTGCAGATTTCTCTTATAATGTTCCAAGCTATAAAGATGAAAGAGGGGTATTCTGTGAAATGCTTAAAACGAAGGATGCGGGTCAATTTTCATTCTTTACAGCATATCCGGGGGTTACTCGCGGAGGGCATTATCACCATACTAAAACGGAAAAGTTTCTGGTGATTAGAGGTGCCGCAAGATTTAATTTTAGAAATATATTAACTGATGAAAGGTACTCAAAAACGACAACTGGAGATTCTATTGAAATTATTGAGACTGTTCCAGGTTGGAGTCATGATATTACCAACATAGGAAAAAGTGAACTGATTGTGATGCTTTGGGCTAATGAAATTTTTGATCCAAAAAATCCAGATACAAAGGCAGCAAGTTTATGAGTATAAAAAAATTGAAAGTTCTAACTGTCGTGGGAACACGTCCTGAAATTATAAGATTATCTCGCGTACTATCAAAACTGGATGAATACTGTGATCATGTATTAGTTCACACCGGTCAGAACTATGACTATGAATTAAATCAAGTATTCTTTGATGAGTTAGAAGTAAGGAGACCAGACATCTTCTTGGAATGCGGAGAAAATAGTGAAAGTGCAGCAAATACAATTGGAAATTTAATTACTGCAGTGGATAAAGTTCTCTTGAGTATAATGCCAGAAGCAATGTTGGTCTTAGGGGATACAAATAGCTGTCTGTCAGTTATACCTGCGAAACGTCTTCAAATTCCTATATTTCATATGGAGGCTGGAAATCGTTGCTTTGATCACAGAGTGCCAGAAGAGACGAATCGTCGTATCATTGATCATACGGCTGACATCAACCTGCCATATAGTTCAATTGCTCGTGATTACCTCTTAAATGAGGGTATCCCTGCAGATCAAGTCATTAAAACTGGCAGCCCTATGTATGAAGTATTAAATTATTATCACTCAGAGATCAAATCTTCTGATGCTCTTGAGCGCTTGAGTCTCAAACCTGATGGTTATTTTCTTGTTAGTACTCATAGAGAGGAAAATATTGATTCAGATCAAACTTTTGGAAAACTTCTGCATATTATTAATACATTGGCTAAAGACTATGATTTACCGATAATAGTTTCCACCCACCCTAGAACTCAAAATCGCCTTGATATCTCAGAAAAAAAGCTTCACAAAAACATAAGATTGATGAAGCCACTTGGTTTTTTTGACTACGTGAATTTACAAATCAATTCCAAAGTCGTTTTATCAGATAGTGGCACAATCAATGAAGAGTCATCAATTCTAAATTTTCCTGCACTAAATCTGCGTGAGGCACATGAGAGACCAGAAGGAATGGAGGAAGCCGCAGTGATCATGACGGGCCTTGAGATTGACAGAGTTATTCAAGGACTTACTATCTTAAAAAATCAGCGGCGGGGAGAGGAAAGTCGCACATTGCGAGAGGTTGCTGATTACAGTATGCCTAATGTAAGCGAAAAAGTGGTCCGAATCATCCACAGCTATACCGATTATGTTAATCGAGTTGTTTGGAAGAAATATTAAATTGATTATAAATTTCCTTAATCAATTCTGATGCGCATTGCCCTACTTCCAGATGAGTATCTGCCGCTTGGTACTCGCGTGCACGCTAGAATGTTTCATGAGTTAGCCGTCTACCTCAAGAGTATTGGTCATCATCCCATTGTTATAACTCCTGGCACACCCTCACAAAACTCAAGATTAATAATTGATCAGGTTGATGATATTGAGGTTTGGCGTTTTAGAGCAGGTTATACAAGAGGGGTTGGGATGTTAAGGAGAGCTATAAATGAATGGCTTTTGCCATTCAGAGCTTGGTCAGCAATAAAGTCGAGAGTCAAAACAGATAAGTTTGATTTATGTATAAATTATGCTCCGACGATATTTTTTGGACCGCTTGTACACCGATTTAAACGTCAAGGGACTTATGTTTATCTGATTGTTAGAGATATGTTTCCACAATGGATTATCGATCAGGGCTTGATAAAAGAAAAATCGATTGCTGCATACTTTTTTAGGTATTATGAAAAGCTAAATTATGATATTTCAGACACTATTGGGGTCCAATCTCAAGCAAATTTAGAAGTTTTTTTTGCTAAGTTTCCTCGCTATAAAAATGTAAAAATTCTAAGAAACTGGGCAGAGACATCAGTTTTACCGTTAGGAAAGAGAAATAAAAAATTCAAAGCACATCATAATCTCAAAGATAAAGTAATTTTCTTCTATGGAGGAAATGTAGGTCATGCACAAGATATGAGGAATATAATGCGATTGGCAAAAAACCTCAGAGGTCTGAAGAAAGCGTACTTTTTAATTATTGGTCAAGGAGATGAGTTTAGTCTGATTCAATCCCTCAAAAATCAGTGGAAACTCAATAATGTATTGATTTTGCCCTCTGTATCACAAACTGAATTCAGATCAATTCTCTCAGTTATAGATATTGGTTTATTTTCATTGGCTTATAATCACACCGCACATAATTTTCCTGGCAAATTACTCGGTTATATGGTCGAATCAAAACCAATTCTTGGGAGTGTAAATCCTGGAAATGATTTGTCTGGAAAAATAAACTCTTCTAAAGCTGGATTTGTTTTCACTAATGGTGATGATAAATTGCTTGCAAAGTCTGCGACTATGCTAGTGAAAGATAGAAATCTTCGCGAAAAAATGGGTAATAATTCTAGAGAGTTACTTTTAAAGGAGTTTTCTGTTGAGTCTGCTGCTATGAAAATCCTAAAATCATATAATAGAGGATATTAATACTTGAGGATACTTTTGACAGGCGCGAGTGGATTTATCGGGAAATCTCTCTCCGAACAACTGATTGGTCATAATGTTTTAATGACGTCTCGAAGTCGTATTGCACAAAATAAACATCATTATATTAAGAAAACTATCTCTGGTGATGAAGATTTTTCAGAATGTCTTAATAGTATTGATGTTGTTATTCATACTGCCGCAAGAGCTCATAAAATGAATGATTGCTCGAAAAACCCATTGGCAGATTATATGGAAACTAATTGCTTTGGAACCCTGAATTTGGCTAGACAGGCTGCTAATCATGGGGTGAGACGTTTTATATTTTTAAGTTCGATAAAAGTGAATGGTGAGCAATCTCAACCAGGAAAGCCATTTAGATATGATGACCCCAGAAGAGCTAAAGATCCCTATGGGAAATCTAAGGCTGAGGCAGAAATAGGGCTCCTTAAGATTGCAGCTAACACTCAACTCGAAGTGACCATTATAAGACCTCCCTTGGTTTATGGTCCTGGAGTCAAAGCTAATTTTGCAGCATTTCTTAATCTAGCATCTAAAAATCTGCCATTACCTCTGGCAGCTGTAAATAACAAAAGAAGTTTTGTAGCATTGGATAACCTTACTAGTCTTATTATCAGATGTATTGATCACCCAAAAGCTGCAAATCAGATATTTCTTGTGAGTGATGATAGTGATGTCTCCACTCCAATGCTATTTAGAATAATGGTAAAAGCTTTTGGAAAAAAACCACTATTATTAAATTGCAACCCAATCTTATTAAAGGCTATTGCTAGATTATTTGGTAAAGGATCTGAAATTGATCGATTGTGTGAAGATCTCGTGTTAGATATTGAGTATACAAAAAACTTACTTGACTGGGCTCCAGTAATCTCTCTTGAAGAAGGTGTGTTGATTTGTGTTTCAGGTTTAGTTAATAATAATTAATATAGGTATGAAATGAATACATTGTCACTTATAGGTCGAAATTTGCCGCTTTTTTCAGAAGATATCAGCGCTCAAGAGGATATTTTAACTGAGATTGTTAGTAACTCGCGGTTTATTATCATAGGTGGAGCAGGCACCATTGGCCAAGCGGTAACTAAAGAGATTTTTAAAAGAGATCCCAGAGCCCTCCATGTAGTTGATATATCAGAGAATAATATGGTAGAACTCGTTCGTGATCTTAGGAGTACCCTGGGATATGGAAGTGGAGATTTCAAAACTTTTGCGATTGACTGCGGGTCGATTGAATTTGAGGCCTTACTCAAAGATGAAGGTCCTTATGATTATATATTTAATTTATCTGCGCTAAAACACGTAAGAAGCGAAAAAGATCCTTATACTCTTATGCGTATGATCTTAGTTAATGTATTTAATACAGTCAAAACCTTGCGTCTATCAAAATCTATCGGAGTTAAAAAATATTTTTGTGTATCAACGGATAAAGCAGCAAATCCGGTTAATATGATGGGTGCTAGTAAGCGTATTATGGAAATGTACCTCATGAGAGAAAGTTTAACTCAAGAGATTTCAATGGCACGTTTCGCTAATGTAGCTTTTTCAGATGGGTCACTTCTTCATGGATTTAATCAAAGATTTGCAAAGAAACAGCCATTTTCAGCTCCAAAAGATATTCGTCGTTATTTTGTAACACCTCAGGAATCAGGGGAGCTTTGTTTGCTTTCAGGTCTGCTTGGAAACAATAGAGATATATTTTTTCCGAAACTTAGTGAAAAATTACATCTAATTACTTTGTCCGAGATTGCAGTTCGTTTTCTTCGAGACCAAGGATATGAGCCTTATGAGTGTATGTCTGAAGATGAGGCTCGTAATAAAACTCAGGAGCTTATAGCTAACAGACAATGGCCTTGTTATTTTTTCAAAAGTGATACGACGGGTGAGAAAGACTTCGAGGAGTTTTTTACTGATGGTGAAGATACAAATATGGATCGTTTTGAAACAGTTGGTGTCGTCAGAAATAAGCCTGAATTTGAAGAAATAAAATTAGATGGATTTATGGATGGGATAGAATTATTAAGATCAAAAGGAACATGGACTAAAGATGATATTGTTAAATTATATTTTAGTATTTTACCTGAATTTGCTCATAAAGAGACTGGCAAATATTTAGATCAGAGGATGTGAGAATGGAGCGTTTTTTTGATATTTTTTTTTCCGGAATAGCATTAACACTTCTCATTCCTTTTTTTCTGCCCATTATATTGATATTGAGATTTTCTGGAGAGGGTGAAATTTTTTTTACACAAGAACGCATTGGCAGAGGGGGGAAGGTATTTAGATTATATAAATTTGCGACCATGCTTAAGAATAGTCCTAACATAGGTACAGGTACTGTGACAATGAGAGCTGATCCAAGAGTTTTACCTGTTGGAAAATTTTTAAGGAAAACTAAGATAAATGAGCTACCTCAGTTATTGAACATATTTATTGGTGACATGAGTCTTATCGGGCCTCGTCCACTTACCGAGCAGACTTTTGGTTCGTATTCATTAGATATACAAGAAATTGTGAAGCAAGTTAGACCAGGACTTTCAGGTGTTGGCTCCATAATTTTCCGAGGTGAAGAGGAGATTTTGTATGGTTCAACAGCTTCTATTGATTTTTATGACAATATTATTGCTCCTTACAAAGGTTCGCTTGAGCAATGGTTTGTATTGAATAAGGGACTTTATATCTATTTTCTTGGAATATTTCTGACAGTTTGGACCGTTCTCGCGCCCAAAACAAAATTGACATGGATTGTTCTCAGAGATTTACCAGTGCCACCAAAAGAGTTAAAACAAGCGCTAAATTATGTTTCTAAATAAATATAATTTAGCAATCAACGGCATGAAACTACAAAGCATTATAAAGAAATTCTTATGGTAATAGGGAGTATTAGTTCTTTGAGATTCTATATTGGGTTTTTTTTATTACTTTTCTCTTTATTCGCCAATACTAACGAATTTGATTACGAATTTCACTGGTCATATATTCCCGTTGCCAAATTATCAATAAAATTCAATGAATCTTTATCTCAGTCTAATAAAAATTTTTCTGATGTAGAATTTGAAATTTTCACTCAGGGGCCATTAAAATTATTAAGAGATTATTCGTCTCAAGGCTCTTTAAAGAGTAATTCTTCTGAAAGCTGGGATTATAAATTATATGGACACGATCGAGGTGAATTAGAAGAAAAATCAATTAGATACTTTAATTATAAAGCACCTGTAATTAAAAAATTTATCGATGATGCGGGAGTTTTACCCATCAATGTAGACCCTAACATGGATAAAAATACAGTAGATCCATTTTCGGTTTTATTTAGAACTATTGAGCAATTGAAATCTGAGCAAAGATGTCAAAATGAATACAATGTAATGGATGGAAAAAGAAGGTATAAAATAATAGTTGAATTGATAAATGATATAGAAGATCTTGAAAAAGATAAGAATAATAATAAAGACATCATTTTTTACTGTAAGTTTACTTTTTCTGAATTGCAGGAAGAAAAAAACAAGTGGCCATTCAATAGAAAAGATAGATACTTAGATATATGGTTTTCTAGTGACTTAAATTACAAACCAGTTCGTTTTTTTTCAAAAACACCAATAGGAAGTGTAGTGGGGCAATACATTTCTGAATAAAAAATATTCAAAAATTACTTTATAATATTTAGTAAATCTTTGTGCATAATATTAAATTTCTATGGTAAATTGTTACTAGGTTATCCATTTCAGTTTTTTTTAGCTTAAAATTTTAAAATTTTTTTTATTTAAAAGAATCAACATAAGAGGAAATAAAGTTTGCAATTAAAAATGGATGTATGTGATAATTACCACATTGTTTGATATATTATGATTTATTTAAAATTAAGGTGTAGACTAAGGGTTAATAACTATGAAAAACATTAAAACAATAATCTTAATAATGATCGCACTCGCGGGTGCCCCGTTAACTAGTCACGGACAAGCTGGTAGCGCAGGCGCAGCAGGTGGAATTTCAGTCGGTACCGCTGTTGCAATAGGTGTTGTAGGTGCAGCATTATTAGTAGCATTGGGCGACAGTTCTAGTTCAGCACCTGCAGCTGTAGCTGCTGCGGCTTCAGATAGCAGTGCGGACGCATCAACATCAACTACAGTAGTTCAGTCTAGTAGTGCAACAACAACATCAACTTCAGCAACAACAACTACAACTGACTAAAATCCAATAAATTCGATAGAAAAAAAACGGCTTATGCCGTTTTTTTTTGCGAAACTGATTAATGTATATTTTTATTTGCATATTATTTTTTTCAACAAATCTATATGCATCTGATTCAGGAATAAATGGAATCATAGACATTCCTTCTGCACGGATGGATGATGATGGAACATTAAAAGTCACATTTAGCCATCAAGATTTAGCTAATATCTCAAATATTACATATCAAGCAACACCATGGCTGCAAACAACATTTAGATATACCTATGGATCTGCATACAAAGATAGGAGCTATGCAGCAAAAATTACATTATTAAAAGAAAATCATTTTCTACCAAGTATTGCTATTGGTGCGAATGATATTCTAGGGACTGGTGTTTTTGCATCAGAATATATCGTAGCCTCAAAAAAAACCAATAATCTAGATTTCACTATCGGATTGGGATGGGGTAGGCTCGCAGATAGAAACAATATTAAAAATCCTTTGATAAGCTTAAGTGAATTTTTTGCAGATAGAAATAAAAATAATAGTGAAGGTGGAGGATATGGCGGAAAATTAAGAAACAAAAGTTTTTTTAGCGGTCCTAATGTTGGAATATTTGGCGGAATAAAATATAAAATACCAAATACGAATTTTAAATTACTTGCTGAGTATAATACAGATTCATATCGATATGAAACTAGCTCTGGTTTTATGACTGATAGTTCACCATTAAGTTACGGTATAGAGTGGAATGGTCTGCCAGATTTTAGCTTTAAATTAACACACCAGCACGAAAATCAACTTGGATTTTCATTTTCTACGAATATTAATACCTCCGCAAATCATCTGAAACGGAAAATCGAACCCTTTTATTCTTCCTCTGATAATCCTAATTATTTCACTTCACCAGAAACATTGAATTTTAATAATTGGTACCATCGTTTGCTTTATGATGTTGAGCAATCTGGCCTATATCTTAGAAGTGCGAAAATTTTACCTGATAACAGGGCGATAATAGAGTTCTCTAATTTTCGATATAATCTTACAGCTGACGCTATAAATAGAGTGCTGACTCTATCACAAATACATCTCCCAGGAGATATAAATAAAATTGATTTAGTTTTAAATGAGAATGGTTTCAATGTAATGACTGTGCGCTATATGAGAGGCAATACAAATAGTAATTTTGTAAGGAATGATAATTTTAGTAAAATTGAGATTCTGAGGCCATCAAAATTAAATAAACCAACCAATATTACAAAACGTATTGTTCCGCATACGCATATCAATGCTAATTTAGCAGCTAGATTTCAGTTATTTGATCCAGATAATCCTGCAAAACATCAAATTTTTCTTAAGATAGATTCAGTTACTAGTATTTCTCAACACTGGAATCTCATTGGATCTTTTGCTTTAGACATTGATAATAATTTTGATCTAAAACGAGGCCCTGGATCAGTGCTTGAGCACGTAAGAACTGATATAAATAAATATCTAGTTTATGGTTCTTCTGGACTTGAATCTCTCTATCTGGAGAAAAAATCCACATATAATGAAAAAATCCACTATAGGGCATATGCTGGTGTATTAGAGAGCATGTATAGCGGATTAGGAGTAGAGATTTTGTATCAACCGTTTATGTCAAGGATAGCGGTTGGCGGAACTATTAACAGAGTAATAAAAAGAAATTACTCAAGAAACTTAAAATTATTAGATTATAAAACTTCAACTGGTTTTTTAAGTTTATATTATGCTTCACCTTTATATAATTATGATTTTGCTTTGCATATTGGTAAATATTTAGCTAAAGATAAAGGAGCTACCTTTGAAGTGAGAAGAACGTTTGATAATGGTTTTTCTGTAGGAGCTTTTGCTACTTTCACAAATGTCTCTGCATCTGATTTTGGGGAAGGAAGTTTTGATAAAGGATTATTTTTTAGGATACCTTTTGACTCATTGATGCAAAATGATAATAAGGGTTCTTATACAACTGTAATTCGATCACTTCAGAGAGATGGTGGGCAGAAGCTAGATGATTTTACTGGGAGACTATGGTTTGACTTGCGAGGCGTTCGCTATGACAGTCTCATTAATAACAGAAAAAGAATGACTCCAAAATGAATAAGTTTATATACTTATCGCTCATCATGATGCATCTAATTTCTTGCTCTTTTAGCTCTAGTCAATATGACTCGATTAAAAATATGATTTCTCCTGAAAATAATTCATCTAAACCTGAGAAAAATTGGACTGCTTATTGGATGGATAAAAAAATAGATCTTTATGCTATAAATATTAAAGATCATGTAATTTTCGCAGATGAAAAAATAAATATTTTCTATAAAGATAAACAAATATATAAAATTACTGGCTTATTACCTGAGTTCCAATCACTTGAAATTGAATCAAAAGATAATTCGTTATTGTTTATGTCCAATGGGAGGCAGATTGGAGTCGATTCTTGTGATTTAGGCTATTCAGTATCAATAAATGAAAATTATGAAAAATATCTGCACTCATGTTTTAGTGAAAAGTATAATAAAACATATGAAAATTATGTAGTTTTTGATTCTGAAGATATGATAATTAGTTTGGAATTTAAGATTCATCCTGATTACAATTCATTAAGATTGAACATGAAGTGAGCTATGAATTATTATAAAAATCAATGAATAAATGCTAATATGCATCCACTTTATGAATTTCACTCACATAGAACAAAATAAATTGGTGTCAAAGTTATGAGAAAAAAAATATTCTGTCGCTTGGGTCCGATATTGATATTGGCAGTTGTGATGTCTAGTGAGATTCAATCACAAGGAATGCCTATACCAGGGATCTCACCGTCAATGTTATCTCAATTCACGACTATGTCACCTGATCAAAGAAAAGAGTTGGCTGCTCAGTATGGCATAAATCTTGATGACATGGGTATGAGTAACAGTGGAGGAAGAAGTGATAATGATCTAGGGACGAAGGGTCAAGAGCTCGCATCAGAAGCAAATCAGGTTCTTTATGAAAGAATCATAGAGGCTCAAGATTATCTAAAGAAGGCAGAAGAATATAGAAAAGATAACATACCTTTATTTGAGCAAGATTATTCTGAATTAGAAGAGTTACCTATCTATGGACAATTTCTCTTTGAAGGTGAATTTTCTACTTTTGCTCCAGTCAACAATGCCCCTGTTCCAAATGATTATGTCATAGGCGTTGGTGACTCTTTTAAAATTATTATGTATGGTGTGCAAGATAGCGAGCTAAATCTTATTGTTAACAGAGATGGTTTTATCAACTTTCCAGAACTTGGTGAAATAAGTGTTGCTGGTATGACTTTTTCTGATTCGAGTGATTATATTAAATCCAGAGTTTCAAAACAAATGATGGGTGTAGAAGTTAGTATTTCCATCGGACGCTTACGAAGCATTAATATCTTTATGTCTGGAGAAGCAAAAATTCCTGGAATGTATTCAGTATCTGGTCTATCTAGCATATCTCAGATGCTATATGTTGCAGGAGGTATAAATGATATTGGAAGTTTGAGAAACATTCAAATAAGAAGAATGAATGAAGTTATAGCAACTTTTGATTTATATGAGTTGCTAACTCAAGGTAATGCAGCGAATGATATAAGACTCCAATCTGGCGACGTGATCTTTATTCCAGTAGCACAAAAAACAATATTTATCGATGGCGCTGTAAAACGACCAGGAAGATATGAGTTAAAAAAGAATGAAACAATTTCAGACCTTACTAGATTAGCTGGAGGATTTGAAAATCGAGCTTACTTAAGACAAATATATATAGAAAGATATGACCAAAATATCGATGTTCCTTCTATAATTAATCTGGATTTAACTAAACAGGAGAATTTAGATTTTAATATTGTAAATGGAGATGTAATCAGAATAGCTGAAATTACAGATAAAATTAGTGAGTCGATTACTATAAAAGGTGCTGTAAAAC
>MDSV01188939.1_pt1 | contig 56428 bp, 58 predicted proteins | sample 810851 | NCBI WGS metagenome assembly MDSV01 (sample SAMN05326640, study PRJNA326480) | marine metagenome | isolation source: seawater | place: Atlantic Ocean: North East | collected 2012
GTCTTCTCTTTTAACTTTTTTGATCATTATATCTAACATTCTTTGTGAACCACTTTCCACACCAAACATGACTGAAGTTAGGCCAGATTTTCTCATATACTTCATTTGATCAAAAGTATATTGCCTATGAAAAGTTCCTCTAGCTTGTCCTTTCCACTTTCTATTACCGATGGAGTCTATTAACTCAGCACAATCCATCACCGTACTTGCTTTAAGAAAAAAAGTCGGATCACGAAATACTAAGCATTTAAAATTTAAATCTTGCAATAAATACTTTATCTCTTTGTGATACTGTTCTTTCAATTTATGAGATGTATTGAAATTAGCTGTTGCACAAAAAGTACATCTAAAAGGGCAACCTCTTGTTTTGAAATAAGCTACAACATTATTTTTCGATCTATATTTCTCTACATCAATTAAGTGATATGAAGGTGTATGGTCGTAATCAAATTTTGCAACATTCACTTGTCTGTTTCCAAATATTTTTCCATTCTTTTTCCACAAAACACCTTTTATCTCGGATGGTATTTCTTTTTTAAAATATATTGAGTCTAAAACTACTGGAAAAGTATATTCAGATGGTCCTAAAAAAACATAATCAGCATAATTTTCATTAAGCGCATCTTCGGGCAAAGCAGAAACATGATGCCCTCCCCATATTACTTTAATGTCGTTGTTCATATCCCTAGCTATTTGAGAGGCCTCCATTGCTGGCTTCAAATCTGGACCTGACATGCTTGTTATGCCGATTGCGAAGGCGTCTTTTAATTCTTTTTTAAGCATATTTTCCCACTCTGGTTCTACACGTGAGTCTATTATGCAAATTTCATATCCTGCTTCCTCTAAAAAAGGAGATAAGTACAGATAAGGAAATGGCATCCAAACGTCCTGATCAGCTCCAAAGTGAGGAAAAAATAAAACTATTTTTCCTTTACTTTTTTTGATTTGTGTCTCTTTAGAGCTTTTAATAAAACTGTTCATAAGATTAATTTATATAGCCTAAAATTTAACTCTATTCAAAATAAAAAATGACGCTGATTTCTTATTAATCAACTTATTTAAAAGAATTTCAATTATAATTGTAAACATTAATGTAGATATTAAGCTATAAGCAAAAAAAGGTATGGCTAAAAAATAGCAATCTATAAAACCACTAACAGTATATCCATACATTCCTGAGACCCAAACACCAAAGTTAGTAACTAAAAAAAAGATTAGTGCACCAATTAATGCTCCCGACAATCTCGTGATTAAAGTTTTTGAAAAAGATTGAGAGATCATTCCTATTAAAAATACACTGCCCCAAGTAAAAAAGGTTCCGGTGTGATAACCAATTACAATATCAGTAATCGCAAAACTTAAAATTACAGCAGGTATATAAGATAAACCTAAAATCGCTGGAACGTAGAAACTCAAAGCTATTAAACTTGTAAAGTTTGGCGGGTGAGGAATAAAGCGACTTATTGCAATAGCCATAAATATTCCTAAAAATATTGATACTTGTTTCATAAAAAAACATACCTCTTTTAGCTTAAAATTAATACACCTTTTTTAATCCAAAATTAAATGTCCTACCAAAAGTAGAATATTCGTGTGCCTGTTCATATTTTTCATCAAAAATATTTTCTAGACCAAAAGTAATATTGTAATTATCAGACAATTTATAAACCCCTCCAACATCAAAAACAAAATAATCAGTAAGTATTTGATCTGTCCACGAGTCATTGTAATTACCAAAATCCCTTGTTTCTCCCGTGTAACTTCCTCTAAATACAGTTTTAAAATTGGAATTAAATTGATATCCGACTCTAGCACTTAATGCATGTCTTGGGACTCGAACTTTAGCTGTTGCAACTGCATTGCCAGTATGTCTACACTCATTATCTGAATAGGCATTTTTATGGTCTTCGCTACATGTGTTTGCATCAAAAGTGTCTGTAAAAGTATAATTCAAACCAAGATTATATTTTTTTCCAAATGGCGACCATTGACTTTGAAACTCTATACCTTCACTGGTATTAACAGAGCTTGCATTTCTCATTACCCAACCAGTTCTGTTTTCGCTTAAAAGCGAATTTTTTTGTTCACTTTTGAAAAAAGTTACTGCTAAATCCAAATCTAAATTTTCAACATTTGTATCAATTCCAAAATCAAAACTATTTCCTCTTTCAGCTTTTAAAGACTCTAATTTTCCACCTTTAGTCTGAACTGTATTAAAACCGTATCTATAATCATACAAAGCCGGGTATCTTACTCCTGATCCTATCGATGATCTCAAAGTGCTTTTATTGTTTAATTTATATGCAAAAGTAGCTCTTCCACTTTTTTTATTTCCAGAAGTTGTATGTTCATCATTTCGCAAACCAAATGTTGTGTATAATTTTTCGTAAGGTCTTAACTGTAAATCAAAATATTGAGAAATGATACTTTCGTCGTGTTCTACTTCTCTAGTACCAAAGTCTTGACGGTATCTTGCTCCATCAGTTTCATGATCAATTCCATAAATTATTTTATTGTCTAGATTAAATCTATACTCACCAAGATAACCAAAGGTATCTCTATTTCCAAAATAATTTTGTTTAGAGGAATAATTACTCTTCGTATTTCTTTCAATATGAAGTTTGTTATAAGAAAAAGTATTCTTAAAATTATTTTTTTCATGAATTATTTTTGTACTTAACGATCCCTCCAAATTTTTTGTGTTTGTTCCATTATCGTCAGTTGCTTTATTTACTTCATCATATTCATAATAAATATCCGCAAGTCTTAAAGAGCTTGCCAATTGAAAATCCTCATTAAATTTATAACCTACGTTTCCAATAAAACTATTATTTTTATATTCATCTTCTTCATCATTGTCATTCATAGTGGATATACCGTCCGTAGAAAAATTATTTCCACTAAAAAAGTAACTTAATTTTTCATCAGCTCCATCTATTGAATAAGTAATACTTTTTTTATTATTAGAGCCAGTATCAATATAAAAGTTACTGTGATTTCCCTCTCTACCTTTTTTTGTAAATATATTTATTGCACCACCAATAGCGTTACTTCCATACAAAGAGCTCTGTGTACCCTTTAACACTTCTATTCGATCTATTCCATTTTTCATTACGTGCTCAAGATAAAAGCTACCATCTGGAGACGATGGATCCAACATTTTAACTCCATCAATAAAAACAGTAGAATATCTTTTTTCTAAACCGCGAATTTGAATACCAGTATTTGAGCCATATCCACCCATTTGAAATAAATTTGTGCTAGTAGAGTTATCATCAATTATGTTTGCGATACTGTAATAGGAATTTTCCTCTATTTCACTACCGGTAATTACATCAACAGTACTACCAACAGTACTTAATGACTGAGGTGTTTTACCCGGGGAAATTACAATAACTGGTACTTCGTTTGCTGTAACTTTAAAAATTAAAAAAATAAAAAAAATTGAAATTTTAGAGATTGATATTTTAAACATAATTAGCTCCACATGTTTCAGCTTAGACTAAAGTCCAAAGCAGTTAATAGTTATGCCGATGCTAATTTAAATTAGTAGAACTAGACTTTTCCTGGCCATCATTCAACAACGGACTATATTGGGTGGCGCTCGGACTTTAACCGTTGCAGGTACAGCTAGCGAATTTCACGCCAATTTCCCACCATGCGTTTCAATATATTTTTTTTATAGCAGAAGATTTATTATTGTAAACTTAAAATCAATTTGTATTTTTAAATTAATCTATAATTTGCTATAAAATTATTAAATTCATTCTCATAAAAATCATTAAATTTAAGGATTGATAAAGTTATTACAGATTCTACATATAGTTGTATTTTAGATTATACTACTCCATGCTGTAATTCCCTAAAATTGTCGCTTTACTGTTCAATATTTGAACGTTATAAATTGTTCAAAAGTTGAACATTATGGAAAAAAATCAAGATAATTTAAATATACTTAGAAAAATTAAAGATAAACCGGTAACTAGCCAAAGACAGCTGGCAGAAGAACTTGGATTTAGTTTAGGAAAATTAAATTATTGTTTAAAAGCACTTCAAAAAAAAGGATTAATAAAAATTAAAAATTTTCAAAAAAAAGAAGATAAGATTGGTTTCATTCAATACTTGATAACACCTAAAGGTATAGCAGAAAGAACAAAACTCACCATAGATTTTATGAAAAGGAAAATGAAAGAATATGATGAACTTAAAAAAGAATTAAAAAAAATAAAATAATATGTGGAAAATATTAAAATTTGATCATAAAAATTTAGAATTACTTAAGAAAGATCTTTTTAAAAAATTGGGTAAAGATTTAAAAATTTATATTCCAAAATTACGCATTCAAAAGTATAAAAATAATAAATTAATCAATAAAGAGATAAATTTATTAGGAAGTTATATGTTTTGCTTTCATGAAAGCTTTGGACATGAAAACAAAATTAATTCGCTGAGATTTTTAAAAGGTTTAAAGTATTTTTTAGAAGGATTTGCAAGATCACAAAGTGATATAGAAGAATTTATAAAAAAATGTAAAGATTCGGAAAATAAAGACGGTTATTTATCAAGAGATTTTTACGAATTAAATATTAACAAAAAATATAAATTTTCTTCTGGGCCATTTACTGATAAAATTTTTAAATTAATTAACTTAGAAAAAAATAGAATTAAAGTTTTAATGGGTAACATAGAAACAACGATTAAAAAGAAAGAGTTTTTATTTAGACCAGTATAAGAACTAAGATGAAAAAAATAAATGTAAAAAATGGATTTTTTGCAAAGTGCGGAGCTATGCTTAAGCTAAAAAAAATTACTAAGAATTTTCAAAATGTTTAATAATAAAATAATATTTATTTCTGGTGGAACGGGATCATTTGGAAACAAATTTGTTGAAGTAGTAAGCAAAAAATATAAACCAAAAAAAATAATAATATTTTCAAGGGACGAATTTAAACAATTCGAAATGCAAACTAAGTTTCCAACAAATAAATATCCTTTTTTGAGATTTTTTTTAGGAGACGTAAGAGATCTTGAAAGGTTAAAGTCTGCTATGTCTAATGTTGATTACGTGGTACATGCTGCTGCTCTTAAACAGGTTCCAAGTGCCGAATATAATCCTATCGAATTTGTCAAAACTAATATTTATGGTGCTGAGAATATTATTAGAGCTTCAATAGATTGTGGTGTAAAAAAAGTCCTAGCTTTATCGACTGATAAGGCTGCCAACCCAATAAATTTATATGGTGCAACAAAATTTGCTTCTGATAAGATTTTTCTAACTGCAAATAATATTGTTGGAAAACAAAAAACTTTTTTTTCGGTCGTGAGATATGGCAATGTACTAGGTTCTCGAGGCTCTGTGGTTCCATACTTCAAAAAATTTTTAGAAAAAAATAATTTTTTACCCATTACCCATAAATCAATGACAAGATTTTGGATAACACTCGATCAAGGTGTTAATTTTGTGATTAATAGCTTTAGAAGAATGTCAGGCGGTGAATTATATATACCAAAAATACCATCTGTAAAAATTACAGATCTAGCAAAAGCTATGGCTCCAAATCTTAAACAAAAAATTGTTGGGATTAGACCTGGAGAAAAAATTCATGAAATAATGTGCCCTAATGAAACGGCACACTTAACTTATGAATTTAAAGATCACTACTTAATTAACCAATCAATAAAAAGCGAGAAAAATAAAAAAATTAAAAATAAAATTAGAGAAGTAGGCATAAAAGTAAAAGCTAATTTTGAGTATAATTCTGGTGAAAACAAATTTTTATCCTTAGAACAAATTAAAAAATTAAATAAAAGTTTGAAAAATTGATACCCTACAGCAGACAAAGTATAAACACTAAAGACATTTCTGAGGTTAAAAAAGTTTTAAAATCAAACTTTTTAACTCAAGGAAAAAATGTTGAAAAGTTTGAAAAATTTATATCTAAAATTTCTAATTCAAAATTCGGTGTTGCAGTTAGCAGTGCTTCAAGCGCTTTGCACTTAGCGTGTTTAGCTTTAGGAATAAAAAAAGGTGACAGGGTTTGGACCGTGCCTAATACTTTTGTAGCTTCGGCTAATTGTGCCATTAATTGTGGGGCGCACATTGATTTTGTAGATATCGATAATAATACTTGGAATATCTCAATAGAAGAATTAGAAAAAAAACTTGCAGCATCCAAAAAGAAAAACAAATTACCAAAATTATTAATTCCAGTTCATTTTGCCGGACAACCTACCGAACAAAAAAAAATTTGGGAATTATCAAAAAAATATAAATTTAAAATTCTAGAGGACGCGTCACACTCAATTGGGGCCACTCATCTTAATGAGAAAACAGGCAGTTGTAGATGGTCAGATATTACTGTTTTTAGTTTTCATCCAGTTAAAATAATTACAACTGGCGAAGGTGGCATGGCATTAACAAATAATAAAAAATTTGCAGATGAGATGAAAATTTTGAGAACCAATGGTATTTCTCAAAATAATTTCATACACAAGAAAAATAAAGATAAACCATGGTATTATGAACATCAAAAAATTGGTTTTAATTACAGGATGAATGATATCTCTGCAGCTCTAGGAATAAGTCAAGCGAAAAGAATAAAAAGATTTATTAAAAGAAGAAATTTAATAGCTAAAAAATATAAAAATTATTTGAAAAAATATCCAATAAAATTCCAATTAATTGAACGATACAACACTTCTAGCTTTCATCTATTACCAATCAAATTTGATTTAAAAAAAACAAAAATGAATTATAAAGAAATTTTTAAAAAATTTAGGTCAAATGATTATTTTGTAAATCTTCATTACATGCCTCTGCACTTAAGTCCCTATTTTAGAAAAATAGGATTTAAAGAAGGAGATTTCAAAAATGCTGAGGAATATGCAAGCACAGCAATAAGCATACCTATTTTCAATGGTTTAAGAGACACAGAAATTCTTAAAATTTCAAATTTTATTAAGAGCCTTTTTAAATGAAAAATATAAAAAATATTATTATTGTTCAAGCTAGGCAAACTTCAAAAAGATTTCCCAATAAAGTTCTTAAGAGAATTGGAGGAAAATCAATTTGTGAAATTATTTTTAAAAGACTAAAAAAATGTAAAAATATAAATAAAATTGTCTTCGCTATTCCTGGTAATGCACAAAATATACAATTAAAAGAGCATTTAAAAAAAATCAATGCAGAATTTTTTCTCGGTAGTGAGAATAATGTTTTAAGTAGATTTTTTAAAGCTGCTAAAAAATTTAAAGCAAAAAATATAGTAAGAATTACAGGAGATTGTCCACTGATAGATCCCTCTCTTGTAGATGACTTAATGAAAAAATTTATCAAAGGTAAATTTGATTATATAAATAACGCTAAATTTACAGATTATTCTGATGGTTTCGATATTGAAATTTTTAACTTTCGTTCGTTATCAGAGGCTTACAAAAAATCAAAAACATCTGCAGAAAAGGAACATGTTACTCCCTACCTTAAAAATAATTTAAAGTTAAAAACAAAAAGATTTAAACAAGTAGAAAATTTTAATTCAAAACTTTCAATAGACCGCTATGAAGATTTTAAAAATGTGGAGAAGATTTTTAATTATTTTAAACCAAATATATATTTTTCGATAAAAACTGTCTTTAAAAAAAAACTTCACAATATCATTCCCTATAAAGATGTAAAAAAACTTGATACGCTCTCTAACAAAACAATTAATGGTCAAAATTTATGGAAAAGAGCTAATTATATAATTCCGGGAGGAAGCATGCTTTTATCTAAAAATCCTGATAGATATCTTCCAGATTTTTGGCCAAGTTATTTTAAATTTGCAAAAGGATGCAAAATTTCTGACTTTGACAATAATACTTATATAGATTTATCTTTAATGGGAGTAGGTACAAATGTTTTAGGTTATGCTAACTCCAGAATTGATCATGAAGTAAAAAAAATTATTTCTAAAAGCAATATGTCCACTTTAAATTGCAAAGAAGAAATTTTGCTAGCTGAAAAATTACTAGAATTACATCCCTGGGCGCATATGACTAAATTTGCAAGATCTGGAGGCGAAGCTAATGCTATAGCAATCAGAATTGCTAGAGCAGCCTCAGGAAAAGATAATGTAGCTTTTTGTGGATATCATGGTTGGCATGATTGGTACTTATCAACTAATCTAAATAATAAAGAAGGAAAAAACTTAGATACACACTTAATTAAAGGTTTAAAAATTAAGGGAGTTCCAAAAAATTTAAAAAAAACAGCTTTCCCTTTTGTTTACGGCGACATTAAAGGAATAAATAAACTTGTTAGAGAAAAAAATATAGGTACGATAAAAATGGAAGTATGCAGAAATACTAAACCTAATATATCTTTTTTAAAACATGTAAGAAAAATTTGTAGCAAAAAAAATATTGTTCTGATTTTTGATGAATGCACTACTGGTTTTAGACAAACTTTAGGGGGGTTACATAAAGATGTTGGAATAAATCCAGACATAGCAATATTTGGAAAAGCTTTAGGAAATGGTTATGCCATAACTGCTTTAATAGGAACAAGAGAGATTATGGAGTATTCAAATGAGAGTTTTATAAGCAGCACTTTTTGGACTGAAAGAATTGGTCCAACCGCAGCTTTAGCAACTATAAAATTTATGGAAAAAAATAAAACTTGGAACAATGTAAAGAAAATAGGAGAAAAAATTCAAATAAATTGGCAAAAGATTGCAAAAAGAAACAATTTAGATATTAAAATTAATGGAATACCTTCTTTAACAAATTTTATTTTTCAAAGTCCCAAACATCAAAGTTATAAAACATTAATAACTCAAGAAATGTTATTAAATAATATATTAGCTACTAACGCTGTTTATCCTAGCATAGCTCATAATAAAAAAATTTTAGATTTATATTTTAGAAGATTAAATGATATTTTTGTTTTAATAAAAAAATGTGAAGATGGATTTGATGTAAACAAATTTCTTAAATCCAGAGAAAGTATTAAAGAATTTAGGAGATTAAACTAATATGAGCAAAAAAGTACTTATAGTAGCCGCTCATCCTGATGATGAACTTTTAGGTTGCGGGGGTGCAATTTTACATCATCTTTACCAAGGCGATAAAGTTAGAGTAACAATTGTAGCAGAAGGACTAACCTCTAGAGAAAGCAAAAATAAGAGCAATCAAGATACTGTTGAACTTAAAAATATTACAAAATCAATTTGCAAAAAAATTGGCATAAAAGAATTAGATTTTTTAGATTTTGCAGATAATAGGTTAGATGATTATAATTTATTGGATGTAATAAAACCTATTGAAAAAATAATTAATACTTTTAAGCCTGAAATAATATACACACACCACTATGGTGATTTAAATAAAGATCATCAAATAGTTAATAGGGCTGTTATGACTTCAGCAAGACCAAAACCTAATAGTTTTGTACAAAAAATTTATGCTTTTGAGGTTTTATCTAGCACTAATTGGTCAATTATAAATTCGAGTGCGGTATTTGAGCCAAATTATTATCTAAATATTGAAAAATTTTTAAAAAAAAAATTAAATCTTTTAAGTCATTATAAAGGTGAAATAGAGAAATGGCCACATACTAGATCTTTAAAATCAATTGAGATTTTGGCAAAATATAGAGGGTCATCAGTAGGGTTAGAAGCAGCCGAAGCATTTTATTTACTTAGAGAAATTAAAAAAAAATAACATTAATGAATATTGCTATTAGGGCCAATGTCTCTAAATACGAAGGGGCGGGACATTTTATGAGAGTTTTAGCATTCGCTAAAAGTATTAAAGAAAAAAATATAAATATTTATTTTTTAAGTAACAATCTTCATAAAAATTATGCACAACTACTTAAAAAAAATAATTTTAAATATATTAATCTTAGAAATCTAAAAAAAAAAAATTTTGAAAATAATGATATTAAACTAACCATTAAAGCTTTAAAAAAAATTAACAAAATTCCAGATTTGCTAATACTAGATAGTTATATTTTAGGAATAAAATGGGAAAAAAAAATAATCAAATTTACGAAAAAACTTATGGTTATTGATGATCTGAACAGGAAACATTTTTGCCATATTTATGTAAGTCCCCTTAGCATCCCTAATAGAAATAATATTAAAAAAAAAGGCTGTAAGTGCTTATTTGGACTTAAATATTTAATTACAAATTACACTCCTATTAAAAAAAAAATAAAAAACAATAAAGAAGTTTTAATTTATATGGGAGATGCCGATACAAAAAATCTTACTTTAAAAATTTTAAAAGTTGTGAGTAAAAAAATATTTAGTAAATTTAATTTTAAGATATTAATTGGGAATACAAATACAAAAAAATTAAATATAATTCAAAAGATAAAAGATAAAAAAAATTTAAATTATTACTATTTTCAATCGTCTCTTAAAAAAATATTTAACAAAATTGATCTTGCAATAGTTGGTGGTGGATCAATAATATTTAATTTGTTATTAGCCAAAATACCTACAATTGTAATGTGTCAAAATATAAATCAATATAAAATATTAATTAAAAGCAATATTTGTCACAAAAAAAATTTATTAAAATATAAAAGTTATACCTTAAACTATCTTGAAGATTTTCTTAAGAGGAAAATGATGCAAGCTAAAATTTATTCTAATCCAATAAAATTTGATCTTTTAGGACCTCAAAGAATATTAAAACATATTAGATGACTCAAAAAAAACTTATTGTGATAGGCGCGGGACAGACTATAGATGAATTGTATCCGATTGTTCAAAATTTGAAAAATGGAAAAAATTACAAGTTATATAAAATTTTAGACGATAATAAAAAATTTTATAAAAAAAATTATAAAGGTATTCCAATTCAAATAGGAATTTCTAATGCAAGAAAATATAAAGATTGTCATTTTATCTTTGGAATTGGGTCTTACAAAAACAAAAATGAAAGAGCAAAAATATTAAAAAAAACTGAATTAAGTAAAAATTATTTTCCAAATATAATCCATAAAAATACGATAATAGAAAATAACGTAAAAATTGGTTTTGGAAACATAATTTATCCTTTCTCTGTAGTTTGTTCAGGGTCTAAAATAGAAAACTTTTGCGTGATTACTCATTCGGGAATTATTGCACACAATGTACAATTGGGATCGTATTCTCTTTTAGGCTCCAGAACATCAATTTTAAATAACGCAAAAATAGGTAAGGAAGTTTTCTTTGGTGCCAATGTTACTATTGGAGAAAAAATTAAGATCGGCAATAAAGCTAGAATTTTATTTGGAAGTGTAGTTATAAAGAATGTTAAAGCCAGAACTACAGTTTTTGGAAATCCAGGAATAGAAATTGCAAAATAAAAAAAATTTTTTTGATATTACAGTAAAAAATTTACTCTCAAGTAAAAAAGTTTTTACCCCCAATTTGACTACTAAGCTCAGTTATGAAGTTGCAAAGAAGTATGTAAAAAAAAATTCTAAGGTTTTGGATTTAGGTTGTGGCAGTGGAATTTTAGGAATTATGATAAAAAAAAAAAATAAAAGTATTGATATATTTTCTTCAGACGTAGATATAAATGCTGTGGAAAATGCTAAGAAAAATTTCAAAAAAAATAAAATTAAAGGCGATATAAGAGTTAGCAATTTATTTAAAAATTGGGGCTCATATAAATTTGATTATATAATAAATGATGTTTCTGGAATTTCTAATGTAATAGCTAAAAGATCTCCATGGTTTAAAAAAATTGTACCATGTGATACTGGTGTAAATGGAACGAATTTGTCGAATAAAATAATAATAAATTCAAAAAAATATTTGAAAAAAGGGGGAATAGTACAAATGCCATTGATAAGCTTATCAAATATAGGAAATACCATTTCTTTAGCCAAAAAATATTTTTCTTATGTAAAAATTATAAAAAAAGTAGAGTGGTTTTTTCCAAAAGAATTAACACATTTGAAAAAAGATATGATTTCACTTAAGAAAAAAAAAGCTATATTTTTCGAGGAAAAATTTGGCCAAATAATTTGTAGTACTTCAATTATTATCTGTAAAGGTGTGAGATGAACGAGAAAGAATTTGAAAAATTAATCTATAAATCTATCGATAAAAAAATTAAAAATTTGAAAAAACTAGAGTGGGATTCTTTAGCTCAATTATCGATTTTAATGAATCTTGAAAAAAAGTTTCCAAACAAAATTACCTCAATAAAAAAGATTTCAGAAGTTACAAATTATAATGATTTATTACAAATTTTAAAAAAAAATAAAATAATAAAAAATGATTAACGGTGTATACACACTAGGCTCTAATAAAATAGATTTAAAAAAAAATTACTCATCTTCAAAAAATATCAAATTTAACAAAATTTTTGAAAAAACTGGAATTAGATTTATCTATAGATCTACAAAAAAAGAAAATAGTCATACGCTTGCACTTGATGTAGGAAAAAAAAATTTAAAAAATATTAGAGAAGATATCGAAAGTCTTATTTTTTTAACCCAATCCCCAGTATCTACGATACCATCTAGCGGCAGTTTGTTACATAAAGATTTAAAATTAGGGGAAAATTGTTACGTTTTGGATATTATTCAAGGCTGTTCGTCATTTCCCTATGCTTTTAATTTGGCAATCAATTTAATTAAAAATAAGGAGTTTAATAATAGTTTAATCATTTGCTCAGAGACATATACAAAGTATATTTTAAAAAGTGATAAAACTTGTTTACCTATCTTTAGCGATGCAGCATCAAGCTTATTTATTAATAAAGAAACATTACCAAATCTTATTTCTTCAATTTATTTAACTGACGGGAAAGGGCATAAAAATTTATGCATTAATAAAAAGGGAGATCTTTTTATGAATGGAATAGAAGTTTTTAGCTTTACTTCAGAAAAAGTACCTTATGCTGTTAATGAGCTTTTAAAAAAAGCTAACCTTGAAATAAAAGATATATCTTACTTTATTTTTCATCAAGCCAGTAAAATTGTGCTAGATACAATCCAACAAAAGTTACAAATACCTAAAGAAAAATTTCTTAACAATATTGAATTATTAGGTAATACAGTCTCATCTACAATACCTATTGGCTTGATCGAGTCTTTTAAAAATAAAAAAATTTCAAAAGGTAAACCATTTTTATTAATGGGTTTTGGTGTAGGTTATTCTTTAAGTGGCGGGATCTATAAATTTGATTAATAAAAGAATTATTATAACCGGAACATCAAGCGGCCTAGGTCTTGAGATAGCAAAAAAATTTCTTAATACTGGTAGTTACGTTTGGGGTTGTTCAAGGTCTAAATCTAATATTTCACACAAAAATTATAATCATACTATTGTTGATTTAGAAAAAATTATCCAGATAAATAAATGGATAAAAAAAATCAAAAGAGAAACAATGGGAAAACCAGATATTTTAATCTTAAATGCAGCATACTATAAAAGAAGTCTAAATTTTTTTGAAAATGAAAAAGATATAATTAAGACTATTTCAGTTAATCTCATATCACCAATATTACTCATTAAAAAGATTACAGAGTTGATGTTCAAACAAAATAAAGGAATGATAGTTTTTTTTTCCTCTTCTGCCGTAGTAGTAAAAGACATAGGAACCTCTTCTTATTCTTCGTCAAAAGCAGGACTAGAAATTTTTGCAAAAATTCTTAATAAAGAATTAAAGAAATTTAATATTAGGACATTTATTATTAGAATTAATTATATTAAAACAAAATTATCAAAAGCTTTAGATAAACAAAAAGTAAAAAAATTACAAAAAAAATTTTCTACAAATAAATTTAAAAATTCTAGTCAAGTTTATCAAAAAATTTTAAACCTTTTTAATCAAAAAAAAAAAAATCAAAATATTATAATTTCAGATAAATTAAGATAACATGTATTCTTTCAGAGTTACAAACTTTACAATAGGTAAACCACTTAACACTTTTATAATAGCTGAGATAGGAATAAATCATGAAGGTAACTTTCCTAAATGCGTTAAGATGATAAAATTAGCTGCAAAGTCGGGGGCCAATGCAGTTAAAATACAAACAGTAGATCAACAAGATAGTTACCAAAAAAAAACAAAGTCTTTTAAGGAGTTTAAAAACAAAAATTTTTCGGATTTACAGATAAAAAAATTAATGAGTCTTTCAAAAAAACTTAAGGTAATTTTCTTTTCAACACCAGGAGATGTTAAAAGTTTAAAGCGGCTTATACAACTGAAGTTGCCAATGTTAAAAATATCTTCAGGTTTATCAAATAATTTTCCACTAATCAGAGAAATTGTAAAAAATAGAACACCGTTAATTATTTCGACTGGAATGTCCGACTTAAGTAATTTGATAGAACTTAAGAATTTTTTAAATAGATTTAAATTCAAAAAAATATCAATTCTTAAATGTGTTTCCAAATATCCAACTCCGTACAATGAAATTGATATGGAAAACATTATTCAGTACAAAGAAATTTTTAGATATCCTATTGGTTATTCAGATCATTCACTGGGCATATTAACACCCTCTATCGCTGTCGCAAAAGGTGCTCAAATAATTGAAAAACATTTCACCTTAAATAAGAAACTAAAAGGAGCAGATCACAAAATATCTCTTGAGCCTCATGAATTTTCTCAAATGGTTAAAAATATTAGGTATACAGAAAAAATATTAGGATCAAGCAAAATCAAATTATCGAAATATATTAAAAATAATAAGAAAAATTTTTTAAGAGTTGTCGCAGCTAGAAAAAATATAAAAAAAGGAGAGAAATTTAACCTAGGAAACATAAAATTTATTAGACCAATAAATAAAAAAGGAAAAAGCCCAAAGTTTTTTTTTCAAATAGAAAACAAAAAATCAAAAAAAAACATACGTATCAACCAAATTTTATAGATGAGCGTAAATATAATGATAACAAGTAGCGGGGGAATACATGCACAAAAACTATTTTTTTCAATAAAGAAAAAAAGCCTTCATGAAGATATTAAAATACATGCCGTAAATAATAGGCATCTGTCTAAAAGAAAGCCTTACTTCCATGATAGTTTTACAAAGATTCCAAATTTTAAAAATAAAAATTTTATAAAATATTTGAAACAAATTATTAAAAAAAAAAAAATTGATATTTTAATTCCAGGCTCTGATGAAGAAGCAATCAAATTGTGCATGAATAAAAATAAGTTTACAACATTTATATCCTGCCTAAACAAAGATAGTTTAGAATTTATAAAAAATAAGTTTAATGTATTAGATAGGTTAAAAAAAAAAAATTTTATAAGTACCTATTTCGAAAAAATAACCACTAAAAATATTTTAACAAAAAAAATTAATTCATTTAAATTTAAAAAAGATGATTTTGTTTTAAAACCTGTTTTTTCAAGAGGAGGACGAAACGTTTTGACTGTAAAGAAGATTCAATCAAAAAATATATTATCATTTAATAAAGGAAGAGAATTACAAGTAAAAAAGAGTTTTTTTTACAAAAATGAAAATAAATTTTTGTCTAAATTCAAAAATAAATTTCCGATTATAATAATGGAGAGATTATTTGGGCCAAACTTAGATGTTGACATTTTAGCCTGGAGAGGAAAATTGATAAAATACGTCATAAGACAACGCATTGGGTTTCAGGCAGAGAAAGGAAGCATTATATTGAAAAAAAATAATAAGATTGAAAAAATATTAAAGAAAATAGTTAAGCTTTTTAAACTCACTGGAATTTATGATTGTGATTTTATGTTTGATAAAAGACAACAACCATCATTACTAGAATTAAACCCCAGAATAAGTGGAAGTTTATATGCAAGTATATTTGCAGGCGCAAATTTAATTGAAGACTTAATATTACTAAAAAAAAAAAAGATAAAGAAAATTAGCAATTTTAATATTCAAAATAAAAAAAAAATATTTTCAAAAAACCCTAATTAAAAATGTTTTATATATCATCTAGAGGACATTCCGCCACGAGTTGGCTAGCTAATCAGATCTCTAAACATGATCGAGTTGTGTGCTGGCACGGAACAAGATCTATTCCACCATACAGCCTAGGTGCAAACGAACTAACTCCAAAGAAGTTTGTTAAGGGCTTAAATATTCTTGAACAGCAAAGTGATAAAAGAATTTATGGAGCAGCACATGGATTTCATGGAATTTCAATTAAAAATGAAATTGAAAAAGAAGGAGGAAAATTTGCTGGTATTTTTAGAGACCCAGTGTCAAAAATTTCATCTTTCTTTCATGCATATTTATGGTCAAGACTAAGTTATGGGATTTTACCAACAGATCATAAAGGTCCAACGAATGAGCTTTATGAAAAAATTTTAAACGAAAAAATAATTGAAAAATTTGAATTTTTAAAAAAACAAAACCACGAAAAAAAAAATTTAATATACAAAATTAAAAATTATATAAAAAATAAAAATCAGAAGATTAAAAAAAATAAATTTTTAAAAAAAAAAATTAAACCAAAAGAATTTGAAAAAATTATACTATCTGAAGATAATTCAAAAATAATAAGTGAACTGTTTTTTAACATTTGCCATCAAACATTTAAGTTTGATTATGAAATTTTTAAAAACTGTACATTAGATCAAATTATATTAATGGAAAAAATGGTATTAGATAAAGATTATTACACAAGCAACGTTTGGAATTATCTAATTCCTGAATTAAAAGATAAGGCCGAATTGAATGATTTTGATAATAAAATAAGAATTCATAATCCAAACAAAAATTTAACAACAAAACAAAAATTTGATTTATTTCCTAAAAGTTTGCAAAAAATTATAATTTGGTTTTTTTCTCAACAAGATATTAATTTGCTAAATTACTATAAAAAAAATAATTATTTTATTCCTTAATTAGAAAAAATATAATTTTCATGAAAAGTAGAAACAATAAAATAACTATTACCCCACAAAATAGATTTAATAACTTCGATTTATTTGAAGTGCTAAAATATAGAGATTTAATTTTTATGTTTATGAAAAGAGATTTTATTGTTTATTATAAACAAACTTTGTTAGGTCCTTTGTGGTATTTTATACAACCTTTAGTTAACACATTAGTATTTACAGTTATTTTTGGCAAATTAGCAAATATGTCCACTGACAACCTGCCGCAATTTTTATTTTATATGTCAGGAACTATTTTGTGGGCTTACTTTAGCGCTTGTGTTACGACTGTAAGTAATACCTTTCTTGCAAATAGAGATATATTCAGCAAAGTATATTTTCCCAGAGCATCTATTCCTCTATCAAATGTGATCTTTTCATTTTTGCAGTTTTTTTTACAATTCTTTTTCTTCTTATGCTTTTATTTATTTTTTTATTTGAAAGGTTCAAATATAAACCCAAACATAAACTTATTATATTTTCCTCTTTTGTTATTATTTATGGCCTTATCTGCATTAGGCATTGGTTTAATCATTTCATCTATTACTTATAAATATAGAGATTTGAGTCTTGCACTTCCATTTTTACTACAACTAGGTATGTTTGCTAGTCCTGTAGTATACCCATTAAGTGTGATCCCAGAAAATTATAGAGTATTTAGTGCCATGAACCCAATGACCTCAGTTATTGAATTGTTTAGATACATGTTTTTTGGCGCTTCTGAAATAAATATTTTTTATGTATCTATTAGTTTATTGATGACATTAATTTTATTTATTCTTGGTATTTTTTTATTTTTTAAAGTTGAAAAAAATTTTATGGACACCGTTTAATGACTTCTGAAGTTATCAAAATAAGTAATCTTTACAAGGAATATCATCTAGGAAGCGTAGGCAGAGGAACCTTGTATAGAGATCTACAATCGTTTTGGGCTAAAATAAGAAACAAACCAGATCCTAACTCGTTAATCGAGACTTATGACCAAAATTTAAAAAGAAAAAACATTATGGCACTAAACGGTGTCAACTTCACTGTCAAAAAAGGTGAAGTTTTGGGCATTATTGGGGATAATGGGGCAGGTAAATCTACTTTGTTAAAAGTTTTGTCCAGAATCACAGGTCCAAGCAAAGGTCAAATCGAAATTACAGGAAAAGTTGCCAGTTTATTAGAAGTTAGCACAGGTTTTCACCCTGAATTAACTGGTTGTGAGAATGTTTTTTTAAATGGAACCATTTTTGGAATGAGAAGAAAAGAAATAGAAAAAAAAATGAGAGATATATTGGATTTTGCTGGCGTTGAAAAATTTAAAGACACACCAGTCAAAAGATACTCCTCAGGAATGAGCATACGACTTGGATTTGCTATTGCAGCGTTTCTTGATCCAGATATTTTAATTTTAGATGAAGTTCTTGCAGTGGGTGATACATCATTTACAAAAAAGGCTCTAAAAAAGGTTGACGAAATTAGCAAAGAAGAAAATAGAACAATCCTTTTTGTGAGTCATAATTTGTCGTCCATTAAAACTTTATGCTCAAGAGCTATTTTAATAGAGCAAGGTAAAGTATTGTTTGATGGAGCACCCTCAGATACTATCGAAAAATATATTAAAAATTCTACAGAAAAAACTAATAATAAAATTATAAAAAAAATTAAGGATCGTAACGATAGAAAAGGCGATCAAAAACTTCGTATAATTGACATAAAATTCTTTGATAAAAAAAATGAAGAAATAACAGAGTGTATTTCAGGAGAATTTCTAGAAATAAGATTTTTTTATGAGTCTAGCAATGATTTAAATAATCAAAACTTTAATTTTGGAGTGACATTGATTAATTCAGGATTTAACAAAGTAGCCATGTTTGAAAATGACGAGATGGGAACTGTATTTCAAAAATTTAAAAAAAAAGGATATATTTCACTTAAAATAAACAAATTAAACTTAAGATCAGGTAGATATTTTATAGATTTTTCTGCAAGAGAAGGCGTTAGAGGTCATGGCTGGAGACATATTGACGAAATGAGAAGTGCTAAAGAACTAATCGTAAACACAGGTGATTTTTGGAAAACCGGTATAAATAATTATCCTGGTGATTATGCTTTATTTGAGTCTTCAATGAAAAAAATAGATGTTGAGTAATAAGCGATGTTGATAATTGAAGGTAAATTAACCAGGGAGGCAAAATTTTTAAAAAAAAACACTAACGATCAATTATTTAAAAAAGAAAATTATCTCTTTTGTAATTTGAAACATACAAAAAAAAATGCTTTAAAAAAAATTTTCAGATTAGCACAAAATCATCATCAATGCGTACTATTTGCTAATAATTTTAAAAACGAATTCAAAATAGAAAAAATGATTAATTTAATTCTAAAAAAAAAACTAAATATAAAATTAATTTTAATTCCAAAAATAAATAAAAAGTTTGAAAAAATAAAAGTTGTTAAATTTATAGACGGAAAAAAATATATGAGAAGTTTTTTAATTCTTAATCCTTACAAAAAAACATATTTACAAAGAGTATTTAATTTCAGAAATATTCATCCATATGAGTCAAATTTTACACCGTATGGTCCAAATGACTTTGAAGAATATTGTGATACACCTGCAATTTTAGTTAAAGACGATATTTTGTATAATTTGATTCATTTTTTATTTAAAAATAAAAATTATTCATCTTTAAGAATAAAATTTTTAAACTTTTATTATATTTTGAAATTTTTTCCTCAATTAAGAATTTTGAATCAAATAATTTATAATCCAATATCTTTTTTAAAGCGTTTAAAATCGTTCTGTTATAGAATTTTAAGTGTTTGGAGTATGTTCTTCTTTTTATTTTTGTTTCCAAAAATAATTTACAAATTTTCTACTAGAAATGTATTTCCTTCGAACAAATATAAATTTAAATTCAGCCAAAAATTATTTAAAAATGCAATTTTGATTGATAAAAAACATTCATCAAATAAAAAAAAATTTAAAGAAGCAAACGTCGTCTTAAGAGGAGATAGTTTAAATAATTATAAAATTCATAATAAAAAAATACCTACATTTATCTTAAGTTGTGTAAACCCGAACGAAATAGAGCTTATGAAAAAAAAAATTGATAAGAGTATTATCAAAAAATCAATTTTTGTTTATCCATCACTGGATTACTTAAAGGAATTCATAAACTTAAATTATTTAAAAAAAATGAAACTAGGTAATTCAAAAGAAAAATTTAAAACATTAATGATTGATTGTCTTGAAACTAGAAAATATTCTAAAATTGATGAAAAAACTATGTTAAAAAATAAAAATTTTTGTAAAAAAAACAAAATCATTTATTTAAGGGCATTTAAAAACTTTTTCCCAAGAAAGCCGTTGAATTCAGAATACTTTCCAAATGGAAGTGGATTAGTCGGCATATTTGCTATTAAATCTTTTGTAAATAAAATCAATATTTATGGGTGGGACTTCCATTTAAAATCTAATCCTAAAAAGTTTTATAGTAGTTTCATATTTTTATTAAACAATTTAAATTATGATCTTGAGCTTAGAGGGCATAACCACTTTGAAGGCTTATTGATAAATTTATACTTCGCGGCAAAATTTTCAGAAGATAAAGATATAAAAATTTTTAGTTATCTAAATAATTTAAATAAACACAGCAAACTAATCAACAATATAGAAAAGGTCTTATATAATTAGAAATTATTCTTTATATTTTTAATTATTTGTATAGTAATAGAGAAAATATTTTTAACATTAACAAATCTAACTAAATTTTTTTAAATGTTTATCATTGCAGAAATAGGCATCAACCATAATGGAAGCTTAGAAATAGCAAAGAAATTAATAGATATGGCTCATAGGTCAGGATGTGATGCAGTAAAATTCCAGAAAAGAACCATTGACAAAGTTTATTCAAAAGATGAGCTTGATAAGTTTAGAGAGAGTCCCTGGGGAACAACTAATCGAGAACAAAAACAAGGTTTAGAATTTGATAAAAAAAAATATGATATTATTAATGAGTATTGCAAAAAAATAAAAATAGAGTGGTTTGCGTCAGCCTGGGATGAGGAGAGCCAAGAATTCTTAAGTCAATATAATTTGAAATATAATAAAATAGCCTCAGCTATGATAACAAATTTTCCCCTTTTAGATCAGGTTTCTATGGAAAAAAAACATTGCTTTATTTCAACTGGCATGAGCACTATAGAAGACATTGAAAAAGCAGTAAATATTTTTAAAAAAAATGAATGCTCTTTTGAACTTATGCACTGTAACTCTACTTATCCTGCGAAAGATGAAGAAATTAATCTAAACTGTATAAATACATTAAAAGATAAATTTAATTGCAAAGTAGGGTACAGCGGTCACGAAAATGGAGTTGCAATTTCCATAGCAGCAGCTGCATTTGGATTATCTTCACTAGAAAGACACATCACGCTTGATAGAACAATGTACGGATCTGATCAAAAAGCATCAATAGAAGAACCAGGTTTAAGACAATTGGTACAATCAGTTAGAAAAATATCTAAAGCTTTAGGTGATGGAAAAAAAAGGTTCTATGAGTCGGAAAAAGTAGTCGCCGATAAACTAAGAAAACATATTAAGTAAAATCTTTAATTTATTCAGAATTTATAAATATTAATGGATGATATTGCTGTTATAATTCCGGCACGAAGTGGGTCTAAATCAATAAAAAATAAAAATATTAAGTTATTCGCTAGTCATCCGCTTATAGCTTACAGTATTGCATCTGCTAAACTTGCTGGAGTTAAAAATATTTTCGTAAGCACGGACTCATTTAAATTTAAATCAATAGCAGAAAAATACGGAGCCTCAGTTCCTTTTTTAAGACCAAAAAATATTTCTAATGATAAATCTACTGACTACGAGTTTATAATTCACTTTTTAAATTGGATTAAAAATAATTCACGAATTATGCCAAAATTAATTATTCATTTAAGACCGACCACTCCAATACGTGATCCTAAAATTATAGTTAAGGCAATTAATACTATAAATAAAAAAAAAAATTCAACATCTCTGCGATCCGGTCATAAATCGCCTGAAACATTCATGAAGTGGTTTTATAAAAATAAAAAAGGATATTTTTCTAAAGTACATAAATCAATGACAGTTGAAAAAATTGACGCACCAAGACAAAATTTTCGTCCTGTTTACATACCTAATGGGTATGTAGATATTTACAAATCAAATTATATTTTAAAAAATAAAAAACTTCTAGGTAATAAAATGCTTGTTTTTGAGACCCCAAGATGTATTGAAGTAGATGAAATTTTCGATATGCAGATTTTGAATTCATTAAAAAATAAACAAAAAGATTATTTAATCAGGTATTTAAACAAATATAAAAAAAAATAATGAACTATACATTTACCCATATTCCTCAATCTGTAAAAAAAATTAATACAAAATATAGACAGATTGTAACTAAAATCCCGACCCCTCAAAGCATTAAAATTCTTAAAGAAATTTATAAAAAAGAGATAAGATCAATGCACGGTCAATTGCCAATTGTTTGGAACAAAGCAAAAGGATTTCAAGTTTATGATAAATGGGGAAATAAATGGATTGATTTTTCAAGCACAATTTTTGTAGCTAACTCTGGTCATGGTAATAGAAAAATAATTGAGTCAATGAAAAAATTATTAGATAAACCGCTTTTACATACTTATAATTATGCATCAGAAGAGAGAAAAAAATACTTAAATTATTTAATTAAAAAAACACCAAAAAATTTTGAAAAGGCTTATTTATTGTCCTCTGGAACTGAAGCTACTGAAGCTAGCCTTAAATTAATGAGATTACACGGAAAAAGAAACAATAAAAAAAAATTGAAAGTAATAGCTTTCGATGGGAATTGGCATGGAAGGACTTTAGGATCACAATTTTTAAGTGGAAAAAAAAATGAAAAAAATTGGATTGGTTATCACGATCCGAATATAGTTCACTTACCATTTCCCTATCCTTGGTTAAATGAAGTAAAAAAAAGTCCAAAAAAATTTTTTCAAAATTCTTTAAAAAAATTATTCTTAAGAAAAAAAATAAACCCAAAGTTAGATGTTTGTGGATTTATGATTGAAACATTTCAAGGCTGGGGTGCATTATTTTATCCAAAAGAATTCATAAAAGAGTTAGTAAAATTTTCAAAAAAAAATAATATCTTAGTCACGTTTGATGAAATACAAGCTGGTTTCGGTCGAACGGGGGAACTCTTTGGCTACATGCATTATGGGGTTCAGCCTGATATTATTTGCTGCGGAAAAGGAAGCAGTTCAAGTTTGCCTCTATCTATTGTTTTGGGAAAAAGAAATATTATGGATATTCCAGAAGTAGGATCAATGAGTTCAACTCATTCAGCAAATCCACTTGCATGTTTAGCAGGATATGAAAATTTAAATTTTATTTTAAAAAATAAATTGATCACGAATTCTAGAAATCTAGGCAATATACTTCATAAAAACCTTAAATTAATATCAAATAAATATTCATCAATTAATATTTCTGTTCATGGCAAAGGGCTTCTTGCGTCATTAATATTTAAGGATAAAAGCAATAAACCATTATCTAAATTATGCTCTAAAATTTCAGAACTTTGTTTTCAAAAGGGGTTAATTTTGGTTCATACCGGCAGAGAGTCTATAAAAATTGGTCCGCCGCTAATAATAAATAAATCCGCTTTAAAAGAGGGCATTAAAGTAATTGATGAGTCGATACTCGAAGCCATCAATGAATTTAATTTAAATGTCAAATAAAACAAATCCATATGAGGGAGTTGAGAATACAAAAGATATGAGTAAAAAATCTTTTGCAATTTATTGTAAAAGCAAACTTAATTCAGTCAATAAGCACATAAAATTTTTAAAAAAACATATTAATAAAAAAAACTATCAAGGTAAAATATTTGAGATAGGTTCTGGAAATGGCAAATTACTTTTTCGATTAGAGAAAGAGAAACTTCTTTCAGAAGGAATAGGGTGTGAAATTAGTAAATCAAGATGTAGATTTTCAAATAAATTCAAAAAAAAATTTGGAATTAAAAAAGAAAAAATAATTAACAAAAATTTTTTTGATATAAAATTTAAAAAAAATTACTTTGATTTTATAATTGGTACAGATGTCGTAATTAATCTTATCGGTGGAGTTAAAAAAGATAACGTTATTTCTTTAATTAAAAAGTGTGAACAAGCTTTAAAGCCAAATGGAAAATTAATACTTGAATTTATGACATTTGAAAAAGAGAAAAAAATATTTAAATTAAATTATGATAAAAGATTATTAACTTGGAAAAAGTTTAAAGATGAAGATCCATTCATATTTGGACTTGATGAGATGACTTTAAATAAAGATAAAATATTTTGGAAAAAATACTTTATATCAAGAAACTCAAAAAAAATTGAATATTTTGACCACGCCATGTTGCCTATAAACAAAAATTTTTTTTCTAGTAGAAACTTTAATATTTATAATAAGTGGGCTAAAAACGATGATACAGATATACATGAGTATATTGCTGTTAAAAAAAAATAAATAAATGATAAACAAAATTATAAATTCTGAAGATTTAGTATCAAAATTAAGTTTAATTAAAAAAAAAAACAAAAAGATCGTGTTATGTCATGGTGTTTTTGATCTTTTACATATCGGACACATTAGGCATTTAAATGAAGCTAAAAAATTGGGTGACATACTTATTGTTTCTGTAACCTCAGACTCATACGTAAATAAAGGACCTAATAGACCAATGTTTAAAGATTATTTAAGATTAGAAGCTATTGCATCGCTAAAATTTGTTGATTTTGTTGTTTTAAGCAAAAGCGTGTCTTCTGTTGATATAATAAAAAAAATTAAACCTAAATTTTATTGCAAAGGAAGTGAATATCAGAATAAAGAAAATGATATAACAAATAAAATTATTGATGAAGAAAGATTAGTTAAAAGATTTGGAGGAAAACTAGTTTTTACTAATGAAATTACATTCAGTTCAAGTAATATTATTAATAAAGTTAGTGACACATTATCAGAAAATCAAAAACAAATTATAAAAAAAATAAAAGTAAACAATAATTTTCAAAAAACGATTACGAATATTAAAAGTTTTGAAAAATTAAAAGTTTTAGTTATTGGAGAAACAATAATCGACCAATACTCATTTTGTGATCCATTAAATAAATCAGGTAAAGATCCGATGTTAGTTTTAAAGCACAATAAAACAGAGGAGTATTTAGGCGGCGCTGTTGCCATAGTTAAAAATATTGAAAACTTTTGCAACAAAATCTCTCTTTTAACCATGCTTGGAGAAAAAGCGGAATATAAAAACAAGATAAAAAAAAATTTATCAAAAAAAACTAAATTGGAATTTATTGCTAAAAAAAATTCAAAAACAATAACTAAAAAAAGATATTTAGATAAAATAAGTAATAATAAATTGCTTGGTGTCTATGAAATTAATGATGATAATCTGACTAAATTTGATGAAATAAAACTACAAAAAAAATTAAAAAAAATAATACCAAAATTTGATTTAGTAGTAGTTTCAGATTACGGACATGGTTTTCTCTCAAAAAATTCAGCAAAATTAATAAGCAAACTATCAAAATATTTAGCTCTTAATGCACAGATTAATTCAAGCAATGTTGGATATCATACGTTAAAAAATTATAAAAATATTAATTGTTTAATTATTAATGAAAAAGAAATTAGACACGAGGTCAGAAATAGATCAAGCAAAGTTGAAATTTTAATGAAAGATCTCGCAAAATCTCAAAATATAATGAACTTAGTTGTGACTAAGGGAATCAAAGGGTCAATTTTATTTAACAAAAAACAGAATAAATTTTATTATTGCGACTCCTTTTCGAAAAGTGCGATTGATAAGATAGGCGCAGGTGATACAATGTTATCTTTAATCAGCCTTTGTCTAAAAAATAAAATAAATATTGATCTTTCGTTGCTACTTTCCTCTCTTGCAGCAGCACAATCAGTAAGAACAATGGGTAATAAAAAATCAATTGATAAAATGACTTTGATGAAATCTCTTGAGCATATTTTGAAATAATGAATTTATTTGAGTCAGCTGTTTTAGTAAAACAAAAAAAGCCATTAAAAATCTTTAAACTTAAAAAACCAATTCCAGGAAAAAATCAGGTTTTGGTAAAAATTATTTACTCTGGTTTTTGCTCCTCTCAATATGGAGAAATTCAAGGTCTTAAGGGTAAGGATAAATATATTCCGCACTCCTTAGGACATGAAGCTTGTGGTAGGGTTTTAAAAATAGGAATGGACGTTAACAAGGTAAAAAAAAATGATTTTGTTGTTTTACACTGGATGAAGTCAAAAGGAAAAGACTCTCAGAAAATTGAATATAAAGATAAAAACGGATTTAAAATAAATTCTGGAAAAATAACAACTTTTAGTTATTTGTCCCTAGTTTCTGAAAATAGAATAACTAAAATTAGTTCAACAGATAGAAAAAATCTCAAATTATTACCATTAATGGGATGTTCTATACCAGTTGCATTTTCAACATTAGAAAAAATTTTGAAAATTAATCAAAACAAAAATATTCTTATTTTAGGTTCTGGAGCCTTAGGTTTGCCAATGATTCATTATTGTAAGTATAAAAAGCTTAAAAATATTGACGTTTTAGAGAGAAATACAAATGCAATAAAAAAAAGTAAGAAATTTGGCGCTACAAATATATTTAAAAACTTAAACGATTTTAATCTTAAAAAAAAACTACAAGACAATTTTTATAATTATATAGTTGATACTACAGGCTCATCAATGATTATATCGAAAATATTAAGTTTTCCAGTTGTTTGCAAATTTGCATTTTTAGGTGTTCCACATTTCCGTGAAAAAATAAAATTTAATTCATTAAAAATAAATTATGGCTTAAAACTTTTAGGTTCTTACGGTGGAAATTACAACCCTGATCAAGATTTAATCAGATATTTAAGATTATTAAAAAAAACAAAATTTAAATTCAACATGTACATTGATAAAATTTATAATTTAAAAAAAATAAATAAGTTAATAAGTGACTTTAAAAATAAAAAGATTATCGGAAAAGCGCTAATTAAATTTTAATTTATGAAAAAAAGAATATTAGTTACTGGAGGGTCAGGTTATAAGGGCACTAATTTAATTAAAAAACTGATTAAACAAAATTTTTATGTAATAAATGTTGATAATAATTTATTTGGAAATAATTTTATAAAAAATAAATCAGTTAAAAATTACAAATTAGATATTCTCAATATAAGAAAAGTGAATATAAAAAATGTATATGCGTGTATCCATCTAGCTTCTATCGCAAATGATCCAATGGTTGACTTAGATCAAAGTCTAAGTTGGGAAACATCGGCTTTAGGCACAAAGTTGTTAGTAGATTATTTAATAGAAAATAAGGTAAAAAAAATTATTTATGCTTCCTCAGGTTCAGTATATGGAATAAAAAAAGAAAAAAAAGTTTTTGAAAATTTAAGTTTACAACCTATTTCAACTTACAATAAAGTAAAAATGGTTACTGAAAGACTCTTATTATCTTATAAAAAAAAAATTGATTTAATAATAATAAGGCCAGCAACTGTTTGCGGTGTTTCAAAAAGAATGAGATTAGATGTGGCAGTTAACGCATTAACTTTTCAAGCACTAAAAAATAAAAAAATTAACGTTTTTGGTGGGTCACAAAAGAGACCAAATATTCATATTGATGATATTACAGATTTGTATATTTTTTTTTTAAAAAAAAACATTAAATTTGGTATTTATAATGCTGGATTTGAAAATCTTTCTATTTTAAATATTGCAAAAAAAATACAAAAAGTTATTCCTTCTAAAATAATAATACATAAAAAAAATTTCGATCCAAGAAGTTATAATTTAGATTCTTCTAAACTTCTTAAAACTGGATTTAGACCTAAAAAAAAAATTATTAATGCAATTAATGAAATAAAAGATAGTTACAAGTCGGGGAAATTAATAGAAAAACCAAACTTTTACTCTGTGCAATGGCTCAAAAAAAAATTAAAAAAGTTTTAATAATCGGCTCTAATAGCTTTTCCGCTGGGTCTTTTATAAATCTTTTATTAAAAAAAAAATATAGGGTCTTTGCAATTAGCAGGTCAAAATTAGTATTAAAGAAATTTCTACCTTTTGATAGCAATGACAAAAATTTTTCATTTACAAGTCTTGATATTAATAAAGATCATAAAAAAATTATTTCATATGTAAAAAGGTTAAAACCAAAATATATAGTTAATTATGCTTCTCAAAGTATGGTTGGAGAAAGTTGGGAGAATCCTATTGACTGGTATCAAACGAATTCTCTGGGTATGATCAAATTATATAATTCCATTGCAAATACAAAATTAAAGTTAAAACTCATTCACATATCCACACCAGAAGTTTACGGAAATATAGAAAAAATTACCTTTGAAAATAGCTCATATAATCCCACAACACCCTATGCTGCCTCTAGAGTAACCGCAGATCATTTTTTAAATCTTTTATTTTTACAAAAAAAAATTAATTATTCTTTAGTACGAGCCAGTAATGTATATGGGGAATATCAAAGGCTTTATAGAATAATCCCAAAGACTATATTTTCAATTTTAAATCAAAAAAAATTAAATTTGCATGGAGGAGGGTTATCAAAAAGAAACTTTATTCATATAGATGATGTTTCAACAGCTACTCTTAAGATAATGACTAAAGGAAAGAGTGGTGAAGCTTACCATGTTTCAGGAGATACAATGGTTTCCATTAAAAATTTGGTGAAAAAAATATGTAATAAAATGAATTTTAAATTTAATAATCTTGTAAATAAATCTAAAGAGAGAAAAGGAAAAGATAAATACTATTTTTTATCGAGTAAAAAAATTAAAAAAGAATTGAAATGGAAACAAAAAATTTCATTAGACACCGGCCTTGATAGATGTATTACATGGATCACAAAAAATAAAATATATTTTAAAAACTCTGATTTAAAATATCAGCATAAAAAATAATAATGCATAATATAAAAAACTCAAAAAAAAGATGTAAATTATACAGAAAAAAAATCTTAGAAATTTCTAAAAAAGTTTCTGCTTTACATATTGGGGGATCTTTTTCTTCTACAGAAATTCTAGATGTTATCTATAATGATTTTCTTAATAAAAATAAAAATGATAAATTTATACTTTCAAAGGGGCATGCTGGAATTCTTCAATATATAATTTTAAATTATAGAAAAATTATTAAAAATAAAGATTTAGACCATTACTCAAAAAAAAATGGAATTCTGGGTGTTCATCCAGATTATGGTATCCCAGGGATTGAAGCTTCAACAGGCTCACTGGGTCATGGTCTAGCTTTATCAGCAGGAATGGCCTTAGCTAAAAGTAAATCTACAATTTATGTGGTTTTAAGTGACGGTGAATTACAAGAAGGTTCAGTATGGGAAGCTGCACTTTTAATCTCATCTCTTAATTTAAAAAATATAGTTATAGTTGTGGATTATAATGGATATCAAAGTTCAACTAAAACACTTGATACACACCCGACATTACATCCCATAGATAAAAAATTTAAATATTTCGGTTGGGAAACTGCTACTTGTAATGGACACAATTCAATTGATATTTATAAAAAAATTATTAAAAGATCAAAAAATAAACCCTTCGCGTTAGTTGCTAAAACCAAGAAAGGTTTTCCAGTAAGTTTTATGATGCGAGATCCTAAATGGCATTATAGATCTCCTAATAACTCAGAGTATATAAAAGCTTTAAATGAAATAGATAAATTATGAGAAACACGTTTGCTGAAGAAGTTTATTTACAATCAATTAAAAATAAAAATATTTTTGTGCTAGTTGCTGATATTTCCCCGGCAGGCAAAATTAATAAATTTCAAAAAAATAATCCAAAAAATTTTATTAACGTGGGTGTTTCTGAACAAACAATGATAGGAGTAAGTGCTGGCTTAGCTATGCAAGGAAAAAGGGTTTTCGCCTACACTATATCAACTTTCTCATTATACAGACCTTTTGAGATGATTAGAGTTGATCTTTGTTATCAAAATTTACCAGTCACAATTGTTGGGATGGGGGCTGGAACTATTTATTCAAACCTTGGAGGCACACATCTTACGCAAGAAGATATTTCAGTGGCAAGATCTGTACCAAACTTAAACATAATAGCCCCATGTGATCCTCTAGAATTAAAAGAGGCAATAAATTTTTGCGTAAATAAATCAAAAAATCCTATTTATTTAAGAATTGGAAAAACAGGTGAAAAAAACTACACAAACAATTCAATAAACAAATGGAAATTTGGTAAGTTAAGAAAAATTCAATCAGGAAAAGATTTATGTTTTTTATCATTCGGACCAATAATGAAAAAAGCTTTTGATATTTCTAAAAATCTAAAGGAAAAGGGTATTAAATCTGAGATTTATAGCTGTCATACACTTAAGCCATTTGACTATTTAGGTTTAAGAAAAGTTTTTAAAAAATTTAAAAGAATTATTGTTATTGAAGACCATTCAAAAATTGGAGGCTTGGCTTCAATAGTCAAACAACATGCTTTTGAAAGTGAATTTAAGGGAAAAATTATATCATTTTCTTTACAGGATAAATTTTTAAATTGCTTTGGATCACAGCAAGATTTATTAAATTTGCATGGAATTAATGATAAAAAAATTTATAAATCTATAATTAATTTTTTAAAATAGTGGGCAGACTACAAAAAATAATTACAAGTTTACACACATCAACTAATAGAAATTATATTTCTAGAATGAATGATGAAAAAATTAATTGTATGATTAAAGCAAATAAATTTGATTATGAATATTGGGACGGAAATAGAAGATATGGCTATGGTGGTTATAAATACATACCAGGGAGGTGGCGATTAGCAGCAGATAAATTAATACGAACTTATAAATTAAAATCAAATTCTAAAGTTTTAGATGTTGGTTGTGGAAAAGGTTTCCTGCTCAAAGAAATTAAAAATTTAATTCCTGATATAGAAATAGCTGGTTTTGATATTTCAAAATACGCCATTAGAAAATCTCATCCAGATGTTAAAAAATTTATCTTTTGTCATGACGCCAAAAAAAAAATTCCCTTTAAGAAAAATTATTTTGATTTAGTAATTTCTATAAATACTCTGCATAATTTAAGCTTATATGACTTATCTTTTTCATTAAAAGAGTTACAAAGAGTATCTAGACAAAAATATTTAGCAGTAGAAAGTTTTAGAAATGAGAAAGAACTTTTTAATTTACAATGTTGGGCTTTAACATGTAAATCATTTTTTACCCCTAGTGAATGGAAATGGATTTTTAAAAAAAATAATTATAGAGGGGATTTCGAGTTTATTTATTTTAGTTGATTAACGAAAAATAAAATATAATATTTAATTATTATGAAGCAAAAAGAATTTGAGTTTTGTAAATCAAAAAATTTTTATTATTCAAAAAAATTTGTCGAAAAATTAAAAAAAAAAGCAAATAAAAATAAATCTAAAAAGTATAGAATTAATATACATCAATCACTTAATGATAAAATTCAAGAAATGATTGTAGTCATTATGAAAAATACGAGAGTGAGGGAACATTATCATAGTAAAAAATCCGAAACACTACAAGTTATAGAAGGATTAGCTACATTAATATTTTTTGATAAAAAAGGTAAAATTAAAAAAAAAATTAAATTAGGGGATTACAAATCTGGCCTAACTTTTTTTTATAAAGTAGCAAAAAATCAGATACACACAATTAAAACTCATACTAAGTATTTTGTATTTAAAGAAACAACATCTGGGCCTTTTAATAAAAGTCAGTCTTCTTTTCCAAAGTGGAGTTTACAATAATTCTGTGAGATGATTGAGAGGTGTAAATCTTGTGGTGGCAAGCTTATCTATTTAAAAACATTCAATAACTATAAGTTTACCTCTTTCAATATTTCTTCTTATGATAGGATAAATTTAAAATTAATATTTTTAGTGTGTAAAAATTGTGCATTAATTCAAATTAAGAATAATTTTACGCTAAATAAAAAAAAATATATTAAAAAGTTTATTCAAAAAGAACCAGAAACTCACTTAAATAAAATTGTTAAAAAAATCAAAACACTAAATTTAAGTAAAAAAATAAAAATTTTTGGATTATCCTATAAAGATAAAAGCTTGATCCAAAAACTAAAAAAATTAGGTTATAAAAATGCAAAAATTTTAGATTTTAATTCTTTAAAAAAACCTCACGTATGTTTCGAAAATATAGATTATTTTATGAAACCCAAGTTTGCTAAAGAAATTGTAAGAAAAGAGGGAAAAGCCAATATGATAATTTCGAGACACTTTTTTGAACATAATTTTTCAATCAGCGGTTTTTTTTCTTTTATCAAAACTCTAATTGATCAAAAAAAACAATCTTATCTATTATTAGAAATGCCTGATAGTTATAAGCAACTTAAAAACAACGATTATTCAATGATATGGGAACAGCATAAACTCTATCCTACGAAATTTACTCTTAATAATATTTTAGGTTTAAATAATTTCAGAGAAATTTTTAGTCACAGAGCCAATTATAAATATGAAGATTGTTTAGTTGTTTTTTATGGACTTAAAGTAAAATTAAATAAAGTATCTAAACATAAATACAAAAAAAAAGTTCAAGCAGAAATAAAAATGGTTAAAAATTATTTTAAAAAATTTAATCAATTCAAAAATAAAATAGAAAAAAAAATGAGTCTTTTATCAGCTAATAAAAAAATATTTTTTTATGGCGCAGGACATCAAACGTTAAATTATATAAATATTTTCAACATAAAAAAATTTATTTCCGGTGTATTTGATGACAGTAAATTAATTAAAAACTTAGAAATAAATAATACTAATCTCAGGGTTGCAAAATTTAAATCTCGCTTTCATTTCAATGATTTAATTATAACAAACATGCAATATAATGCAGAAAAAAAAATAGTAAAAAAAATTAAAAGTATAAGTAAAAATGCTAAAATAATTCCTTTCTCAATATTAAATAAAAAAAGTATATTTTGGTCTAACAGTTATTATAAAAATTATAAAAAAATATAAATTATGAAAAAAAAAAAAACGTTATACGAAAACTTGTTAAAATTTAGAAAAACTAAAGTTAAGTTAGGATATAGATCAGGATATGCATTTTTAAATAATCCTAAATATCTTGGGATGACCTTAAGTAGGTATAAATTTGTTTCGAGAATGTTTGAAGGCTATGACCAAGTTTTAGAAATAGGTGCAGGCGATGGTTTTAAATCATTAATTGTTGAAACTTCATGTAAAAATCTTACTTTAAGCGATATTGATAGTAGAGATATAACTGCTTTTAAAAAAGATTATTCAAAAATATCCAATGCAAATTTTATAAAACATGATTTTGTAAAATCTAAACTAAATAAAAAGTTTCAAGGTATTTATGCGTTAGATGTATTGGAGCATGTTCCTTCATCAAAGGAGCATAAATTTTTAAAAAATATTTTAGAATCTTTACTAAAAACTGGTTCATTAATAATAGGAATTCCCTCTTTAGAAAGCCAGAAATATGCTTCCCCTCTATCTAAGAAATATCATGTAAATTGTAAATCAAAATCTGAATTAAAAAAATTTTTAAGTAAATATTTTAATTCTGTATATATGTTTTCCATGAATGATGAAGTTTTACATACTGGATTTGATCAAATGTCCCACTATATTATTGCTATAGCTACCAATAAAAAGTGAAAAAAATATTAAAGATTTTACTGAGCTTATTTTTTATTCCTATAACACTTGCAATTTATCTCTTAAGATCATTTGTATTTGTAAGATGGTATAATGTTCAAATTTTTAACCGAATAGGCACGTGTGTTTCAATGTTAGAGTATTTTTTTGTGAATTCTAATAAAAGAGGGAAGTTTTTTACTATTTTAATTTTTCCAAAAAATGAATTTGCTAATAATTTTTTAGAAAAAAAATACAAAAATAAAATTACGTTGATGCCTCATTGGTTTGTTTTGATATTAGACTTTACAAATAATTATATATCAAAAATTTTGAAATCAGGACAGATTCATAAAATTAATGAAGGCGAAATGAAAATTAGAGATGACAATGGTAATTTACAAAAAAAAAAAATTTTTTTATCATTCAATGAAGCTGAAAATAATAAGGGGTTATTATTTTTAAAACAGATTGGGTGCGCGCCAAAAAAAAAAATTATTTGTTTAATCATAAGGGATGAGGACTATTTAAAAAAAGCACAACCATCAGTCGATTTTTCATACCATAGTTACAGAAATTCAGATCCAAATTCTTATATTGAAGGTATTAAACATCTAACAGAGCAAGGTTATTTTGTGATTAGAATGGGTAAATTTACAAAAAATAAAATAAACTTTGATAATAAAAATTTTTTTGATTATGGAGCATCAGAAAAAAGATCTGACTTTTTAGATATCTGGCTGATTAAAAAATCAACATTTTGTATTAGTACTGGAACAGGACTTGAAGAAGTAGCAAGATTATTTTTAAAACCAATCTTATTTATAAACTTCACAAATTCTAGGCTCTTCACATCACATACTTGTGGAATAACTTATCCTAAAATACTATGCAAAAATAATAAACAACTTTCTCTAAGTGATTATTTTAAAACAAATAATAACTTATCGAAAACACAGGATTTTTTAGATCAAAATATTACAATAACCAATTATAACAGCAGTGAAATAAAAATAATTTTTGAAGAATTTAATGAAATGTATAAAAATAATTTTATGATTTTAAAAAAAAATTATCAAATTTTACAAAATAAATTTATGCTTGATTTCAAAAAATGTTTACACCAGGATCAAGAATTAAAAATAAATCACAAGTTTATGCATGAGAAGGGATATATGGGATATTATTTTTTAAAAAAGGTTTATAATGAAACATAAAATGAAAAAAAAAGAAGTGAGCATTATTGTAGGTGGAAGCAAAGGTCTTGGAAGAGCAATTTATTTGGATTTTAAAAAGAAAAATAAAAAAGTTTTGGTTATATCAAGATCAAAAAAAAATTTAAAAGATCACGTTTTTTTAGATTTAAATGATAAAGAATTATTTGAAAAAATAATTAATTCAAAGATAAAAAAAAATTTTAAAATAAAGAATTTAATATTTTGTCAAAGATATAGGGGAGATGATGTTATAGGACACTTTGAGGTCGGATTATTTTCAGCAACTAGATTAATAAATGCGTTAAAAAATCAATTTATTTCAAGCAGTTCTATTATATTTATTAATTCTATTGCTAGTAAATTTATCGGTAGCGAACAAGGCTTGGGATACCATCTTTCTAAGGCAGCTCTAGAAAATCTAGTAAAATACTATTCTGTCAAGTTTGGTAAAAAAAATGTTAGATTCAATTCCATTTCTCCTGGCGTCATAATAAAGCCAGAGAGTAAAGAATTTTTCAAGAAAAGTAAAAAATACAAAATTATGGCCCGAGAAATAATACCATTAAAAAGATTATGTAAGACAGACGATGTGGTTAATCTTTGTAATTTTCTCTGCAGTGATGAGTCATCATATATCACAGGACAAAATATTTTTTTAGACGGCGGTCTTTCTGTTTTAGATCAAGAAACAGTAGCTAGAAAATCAATAAGATAAACCTTTATTTAAAAAATGCTTAATCTCGTTAGGTATATTTTTTCAACTAAACAATTCTTTTTATTTCACCCCAAAAAAAAAGTAGATGTAATTGTTTTTGGAAGAATAAATTCAAAATTAGACCTTGGAAAAATTAAGTTATTTGAATTATATAATCAAATTTATATATCAATTATTTTTAAATCTTTATTTATTTTTTTAATAAAATTTAAAAAACACACTTTCAATGAAATTTATTTTAAAGGGGTAATAAGTTTATTTTCTCCTAAAATTGCTATAGGAGACGAAATCAATAATAACATATTCAAATTTAAAAAACTGTATCCTAAAAAAATTGCAATTGGTTTTCAAATAATTAATCGATCTAACATATCAACACGAAAAACTAATAAAGGATCTTGTGATTATTTTCTATTATTCAATAGATACTCAAAAAAATATTATAAAAATATAAAAGCTAAATTTTTGATAATTGGCTCATTAAAAAATAATGAAAAGCCACTTAAAAATTTAAAAAAAAAATTTGATCTCATGTTTATTTCAGAATTTCGTCCAAAAATTTATGAGAAAGTGCGAGCGAGAACTAAAAAACAATTAAAGATTGTTCAAGGAATTAAAAAAAATTTTTATGGGTTTAATGAAATAATTTTAAATATTTTAAATGAAATTAGTAATGATTATGATCTTAAAATTTGTATTGCCCTTGCATCGAATAGAGTGGAAAAGAAAAGAAAAAATTTTAAAAAAAAAGAAGAACAATTTTTTTCTAAAAATTTAGAAAATGCTTACTTTCCTAATTCTAGTTCCTATGAGCTTGCTGAAAAATCACATTTGATAATTTCGATGTGGTCTAATTTAGGTATAGAATTATTTGCTCAAAATAAAAAAGTTTTCTTTTTTACCCCAAATTTTTATAAAAATGTTAATTGGAATTTTTTCCCCAAAAAAAATGGGTTTAATTGGCAACAAGATCTAAAAAGACAAGAAATAAAAAATAAAATCATTAAACTTTTAAAGTTAAAAAAAAATAAATGGAATAAATTCTGCAAACACTCAGGTTATGGAATTTCATTTGATAAAAAAAATAAATTATTAAAAAAACTTATTCAAAAAAAACTAAGCGATATAAATGAATAATAAGATAAAAATTAAACTTTTAAGAGTAAAAGATGTAAATATGAGTTACTTCAATTGGTTCAAAGATCAAGAGGTAAAAAAATATGTAGTTAAAACAAGATATCAAAATATAAATGAATTAAGAAAATATGTTCAAGACATTCTGAAGAAAAAAAATTGTGTTTTTCTTGGAATTTTTTTTAGAGATAAACATATAGGAAATTTAAAATTTGAAAAAATTGATACTAAAAAAAAAACCTCAATATTGGGAATTCTGATAGGAGAAAAAAAATTTAGAAACAGAGGATTAAGCTTAAGTGCTATGAAAAAGGGTATGGAGTATTTAAGTAAAAATTATAATGTAAGATATTTCTCGTTAGGAGTTAATAAAAAAAATATACCGGCTATTAACTTGTATAAAAAAGCAGGCTTCAGAATTAAAAAACAAACAAAATATTATTATAAGATGACGAGGGATATGAAGCTGTTAAATTTAAGCAAGTTATCTCTAGGGACAGCACAATTAGGGATGGATTATGGAATTAATAATATACATGGAAAAATTAAAATCAATGAAGCTAAAAATATTGTAAAGTATTGTAAAAATCTGGGAGTAAGATCTATAGATACTGCTGTATCATATGGTGATGCAGAGAAAACTTTAGGAAAAATCGGCATTCAAGATTTTAAGATCACTTCAAAATTACCTTTTATCGATGATAAAAGATTAAAAAGTATAGAGAGTATAGTCAAAAATTCATTAAAAAATTTAAAAATTAAAAAACTTGAATGTTTATTAATTCATAGTTCAAAAAATTTAGAGAGAAATACTAAAGAAATTTTAAGAAGAATGAAAAAATTAAAATCAAAAGGCTTAGTTTCAAAAATTGGAATATCAATCACTAAATTTGATGATTTATCAAGAATAGTAAATAAATATAATTTTGATGTTGTTCAATTGCCTTATAATGTTATTGATAGAAGAATAGAGTCTAAAAAAATTATAAATCTATTAAAGAAAAAAAATATTAAAGTTCAAATAAGATCAATTTTTCTTCAAGGTTTATTATTTAAACAATATCCTAAAATTATTGATTCTGTTTACATAAATTCTAATTATTCATCTAGAATAAAAAAATTTTTATCAAAATCAAAAAATAACAAACTTTGTTATATGTTAAATTTCATATATAGGAATCATTTTCCATTTAATTACATTTTTGGGATAGATAGCTTGAATCAATTAAAAGATATAGCAAAAATTAAAATTAATGATAATCTTAATTTTAACTATCTTAAATCAAATAACGAAAAATTAATAAATCCAAGTCTCTGGAATTAAAATGAAGAGAATTGTAAAAAAAATATTAGTATATCTCGTTAAATCTATTGTAAGTTTTTTACACTTATTTAAAATTGGAAGATACATTTTAGAAAAAATAGATCAAAGTATTCATGAACAAAATTATAAAATTTGTTATAAAAATAAAAACTACCAATTTTTTACTCCGAATAGAGTTAATTATTTTAGAGCTATTACATTTCTAACAAAGGAACCCGACACTATAGAATGGATTCAATCTTTTGATGACAACATGATATTTTGGGATGTTGGTGCAAATATTGGAATTTATTCGTGTTTTGCTGCAAAAGAAAAAAGAGCTAAAACATATGCTTTTGAACCATCTATGTTTAATCTAAAAATTTTGAGTCAAAATATTTTTCACAATAACTTATCTAAAGATGTTGTGATAATTCCAATTAGTTTAAATGAAGTATCTAAAATAGATGATTTTAATATGTCAAATACTATAGCAGGTGGAGCACTGTCTAGTTTTTCACATAGAATATCAGAGGATGGAAAAACTTTTCAGCCAGTCTTTACTTATAAAACATTAGGCATGAGTGGTAATGATTTAGTTCAAAAATTAAAAATCGATAAGCCCAATTATATTAAGATAGATGTAGATGGAATTGAGCATCTTATATTAAATGGTTTTTCAGATATTTTAAGTGATACAAAGAGTATCTTAATCGAAGTAAGCAATAATTTTAAAGCAAAAAAAAATTATATCAAAAATTTTTTAGAAAAAAATTCTTTTTATTTGATTTCAAAAGATAATTTTAACTTAAAAAGTGGCACATCTAATCAAATATGGAAAAAAAAAAATTAATAAACTATGTATAAAAAAATAGCTTCAGAAATAGAAAAAAAAGGAATTGTTAAAATAGACAATTTTTTTGATGTTAACGAAATAAGAGAAACATCTAATATAATAAAATATTATTCAGCACCAAAAAACACTCCAAATAGTTATTTCCCCACAAATTTTAAAACAATTGGATTAAAAATATTAAAGCTTAATTTTATTAAATTTTTTCATAGTTTAAAAATTTTGCAAATAAGTAAAAAAAAAAATTTAGTTAATTTATCAGATGAATTTTTCAAAAAGAAAAGTGAGCTACGTTTTATTGATGCGTATTATAGTAAAATTAGTAATTACAATGTACTGCCTTGGCATACGGATCAAGCATATTCAGGAAAAAAAGATGTGACAAAATTTAACCATCCAGATAGTTTTTACTTAAAAATTTTTATCTATCTGACGGATGTTAGTCCTGACAACGGATGTATGAGTTATATTCCAGAGTCACATAAAATTGGGTATATTATAAGAAGAGGTATTTACAATGGTGATATTCAATACCGACCTTATTGGGCATTAAAAGATTTCAAAAAAATAATTATTGAAAATGAAAATTATTTTAGAAAATACTTTGAAAAAACAAAAATATTAGATAATTTTTTTGAAAAGACAAAAAACCTGGATCAAGAAATTAATAGTAAAAACTTCGGATATAGTGCGAAAGCTGGAAGTGCAATAATTTTTGATGAAGGTGGGATACACAAAGGTTCAAAACCATCATTAAATGATAGAATGGTTTTAAGATATTTATATTCATTAAAAAAAAGGACATAAAATGAAATTAATATGTGGAATTGTTGGTTATCCATTAAAAAAACCTAGGTCTATCCCAATTTGGAAAAAATACTTTAAAAGAAAAAAAATTTATTCCGAAATGAATAAGTATGAAATACATCCAAAAAATTTAAAAAAATTTGTTCAATTTATTAAAAACGAAAAAAATTTTAAAGCTACAGCTATATCAATGCCGTTTAAAAAAGAATTAATTAAACATGTTGATAAATTAGATAATTTTGCCAAAAAATCTAAATCTATAAATTTAATTGTAAAAGATAAGAAAATTTTAAAAGGTTATAACACTGATGTTTTCGGTGCATTTGAAACTATTAAATTACATCTATCAAATTTTAAAGAAATCGTAATTATAGGAATGGGAGGGACAGGTACTTCCATATTTAATTTTTTACAAAGTAAATATAAAAAAAAAAAATTTTTCGTCATATCAAAAAAATTTAAAACTTCCAAAAAAAATGTATTTGTTATCAGAAATATTAATAATAAAATATTTGAGAAAAAAAAATTTATTATCAATTGTACCCCACTTGGAAGCAATCTTAAAAAAAGCTACCTAAAATTATCTCCAATACCCAAAACATATTTTAAAAGAATTAATAAGAAGTCCTTAATATTTGATGTAATTTATGATCCAAAACAGACATTGTTGGGTAAATTATCAAGATCGAATAATATAAAATTTCTTAACGGTTTGAAAATGAATACTCTTCAAGCTAAACAGGCATTGAAGATAGTTTTTAAAAAATAATATGAAAAAAAAAAAAATACAAAAAATAAAGTTTGCTACTGTTAGACAAGCTGAAAAAATAGCTAAAGATAAAATTAGAAAAGGTACCTTTAGATGGCTTCAAGCAGCTGCAGAAGATGGTTATACTCATCAAAAAAACATACTAGACTTAAATAAATTAAGAATAATTCCTAAACATCTAGCAAAAGTTTTAAAAATAAATATTAATAGTAGTTTTTTTGGTACAAAAATTAAATCACCTTTAATTCTATCCCCTATGGGTCATCAAACTCAATTCCACAATCAAGGAGAAATAGAAATGGCTAAAGGAGTAAATTTAGAAAACTCTATTAGTTTTTTTGGAACACAAGGGAGAATGAGTTTGAAAGATATAAGAAGTAAAAACAAATATAGCAAAATAGGGTGGACTATATTTCCATTTGGCGATCATGATTGGATTTTTAATCAAATCAAATCTGCAGAAAAATATAAATGTGTTGCTATATGTGTGTGTGTTGATGCAAATATAAGATCTCATAGATATTTGGATAGAGAAACTTTATCATATGATGCCAGAAAATATGGTAAAAGGACTAATCCTCAGCCACCAGCACCTGGGCTAGCTCTAAAGTATGATTGGAGTTTAATAAAAAAAATTAGAAATAAAACAAAATTACCAATTATTATAAAAGGAATATTAACTCCAGAAGATGCACTTAATTCAATTAAATGTGGTGCCGACGCAATTTGGATATCAAACCACGGGGGACGCATGTTGAATTCAGGAATTAGCGGCGTTGAAGCACTCACAGAAATAAAAAAAAAGATAAAAAAAAATAAAATAAAAATAATTGTTGATGGAGGAGTAAGAAGGGGGAGCGATATTCTAAAATATTTATGTTTAGGAGCTGATTATATCGGGATCGGAAGGCCAGCAATGTATGGTTTAATTTGCAATGGATACTTAGGAGTTAGAGAAATTTATAAAATACTCAATAATGAGCTATTTACTGCAATGATAAATGGTGGTTTTAAGAATTTAAAATCATTTAATAAATCAAGAGTAAAATTTGATGAAAAAAAATAAAAAAATTAGAGTTGTGTGTATTATTCCTGCTAGAGGAGGCTCGAAAGGCATCAAATTAAAAAATTTAAGAAAAGTATTCGGTAAGCCATTAATTTACTATCCAATAGCAGCAGCTAAAAAAAGTGGGGTGTGTGATAAAATTTTCGTTTCTACAGACTCAATTAAAATTGCTAAAGCAGCAAAATCTTTTGGAGCTGACGTACCCTTTTTAAGAAAAAAAAAATATTCTGGAGACAGAGTAACTACTGAATTGACTTTAAAAAACGCTTTAATTACTTACGAAAAATTTTCTAAGATGAAATTTGATATATGTGTTTTTCTGACTGCAACAAACATTTTCAGAAAGATTAAATGGATCAAGGAAGCTGTAAATACCTTAAAAAAAAACAAAAAAATTGACAGTGCTTTTTCTGTACATCAATTTTATAAACATATTTGGCATCAAAGAAGAAATAAATTAGAAAAAGTATTACCTTGGATGAAAAATTATACTTCTAGACAGTCTGCACCAAAACTTTATAGGGAAGATACTGGAATAGCTTCTGCAACAAGGGCTCATTATTGGAGAAGAGGAAAAAGAATTGGAAAAAAAGTAAAATTAATAGTTAATTCTGATCCGTTTACAGGTATAGATATTCATTCGGAAAAAGATCTTATTATAGCTGAGTCCGCAATGAAATATATGAAAAAAAATAAATTATTTGATCATTAAAATTGAAAAAAATACCTATAATTATTTTTGCTTATAATCGCCCATCACATTTTAAACGTGTGATGATTGCTCTACAAAATTATAAAATTAAAAATAAGATATATCTTTTTTTAGATGGCCCCAAAAATGAGAAAGATAAAATTAATCAAATCGACATTTTAGGCTCTATTACTAGAAAGGGTAAATTTAATAAATTCTATAAAAATCAAATTAATGTATTTATGAATAAGCATAACCTTGGTTTAGCAAAGTCAATTACAAAAGGACTAGATAGAATATCAAAAATTCATGAAAGCTTTATAGTCTTAGAAGATGACGTCATTCCATATGTTAATATGATACCTTTCTTTACTAATTGTATAAAAAAATATCAAAAAGTAAGCAACATAGCGGCAATATGTGGTTATCAATTTCTAAATTTTGAAAAAAACCCAAAGAGAATTGAAACTAAATTTTTAAAGCATTTTATACCTTGGGGATGGGCAACCTGGAGTAAAAATTGGAAAGATTATAGAAAGGTAAATAACTTTAAAGATATTAGAAGCTGCAAAGAAAATATTCCAAGATTTATAACAAACACAAAAAAATTATTAAACAAAAATTCAAATAAAAACTACTGGTCGTTAAACTTTATGTTTTACAATTATCTCAAAAATAATTATTTTATATTTCCCAATAGCTCTTTAGTTAAAAATATTGGTTTTGATGGCTCAGGCACAAATAGTGTGGTTACCAATGATCTTTATGTATTAGAGAGAAATATAAAAAAAATAAAATTTAATAATTTTAATCTTAATAAATCTGAACTTAAAAAGCAGGATAAATTATTAAAAAAAGTGATAAAAAATTTTTATAATTGATAATATGAATGTTTTAATTATAGGTTATGGTAATGTAGGTAAGCATTACATAGAAATTTTGAGTAAGTTTAATAAGATAAAAAAAATTTATCTTTTAGATAAAATAAAACTCAAAAATATTAAAAACTGCATACAAATAAATTTTAAAGATATTTTAAAAAAAAATATCAAGCATGCAATAATTTGCACTCCATCAAATTTACACTTTAATCATGCAAAATATTTAATAAAAAATAATATAAATACACTAATAGAAAAACCCTTTGTTTTATCTATTTCTCATGCTAAAAAATTATCATCACTCACCAAAAAAAACAAAGTTAAGTGTTGGGTTGCTTTTCAAAATAGACATAATTTTGCAACTAAACGAGGAAAAGAAGTTTTAAAAAAAAAACTGTTTGGGGACCCTTTTTTTATTGATTGTGCACTCTATTGGCACAGAAGTAAGAAATATTATTCTAATAGCTGGCGTGGAAAATATAAATCTGATGGAGGAGTATTATTTAATCAGTCAATACATTTGCTAGATATGTTAATTTATTTTTTTGGACCGGTTAGCAAGTTTAATGTTATTGCAGGATTCAACAAAAAAAAGCTTGAAGCAGAAGATTTGATTTCTATTAATTTTCAACACCAAAATAAAATAATATCAAGTTTTAAAGCTACCACAAGAGCAAACAAAGATTATAGAGTGTCAATGGATGTCCTTTGTAAAGCTGGCAGGTTTTTAATTAAAGGAATTAGTTTAAACGAAATATTTTACTTTACGAATAAAAACATTAAAAAAGATAAAAAAAATTCAGAGGTATTTGAGCTTGGATTAGGCCCAAAGTCAGGAATGGGAAATGGTCATAAAAAAATTTTAAAAGAGTTTTTAAATAATAAAATAAAAAATTCTTCATGTGATTTAGATATTTTTAAAAACATATATGTTATACAGTTGATACATTCTATTTATAATAGTATTTTTAAAGAAAAAAAATATAGTGTAGTAAAAGAAAAAGAATTTAAAAAAATTAAAGTAAAATGAAAAAAAATATATTTATCAAAAACTTATCAAATAAAAATCCTACAAAAGATATCACTTTAGATGATCGAATGAATAAGTTAATGATTTCAACGTCAAAAAAGAAAATTACTGTTGACATTGGCAATGGAGTTGTTTTTGGGAAAAAAAATATTCCTATTATAGCTGGGCCTAATGGTGTTGAAAGTATAAAGCTTATGCATCAAGTTGCAAAATGTTTAAAAAAAAATGGTTTAAATATTATTCGAGGCCATGCATATAAACCATTAACTTTTCCATATAGATCAAAAACATACAAAGAAACTCAAAATCAAGGCATGCAATGGATGGATGAGATCAAAAAAGAACATAAGTTAAAAATTGTTACAGAGGTTACAGAATTAAGATATATTGAAAGAATCTGTAAAACTGCAGACATTTTACAAATAGGTTCTAGGAATATGCAAAACTTGGAATTATTAAGAGAGGTGTCGAAGACAAAATTTCCTATAATTTTAAAAAGACATTTTGGATCTAGTCTTAGAGATTTCTTGGGCGCTGCAGAACACATTTTGATAGAAGGAAATTCAAAACTAATTTTATGTGAAAGAGGTGTCTCTATACCTCATACACATCGAGACACTTCAAGGTTTGCTTTAGATATTCAGGCCATACCTGCTTTAAAGGAAATTTGTCAATATCCAATAATTTCAGATCCAAGCCATGCATCTTTTTGGGCTCCTTGGGTGCCAAGTTTGACACTTGCTTCAATAGCAGCAGGCTGTGACGGATTAATTATTGAAATGCATACTAATCCAAAAAAATCTGCAGTTGATCCCTTGCAACCTTTAAATTTTAAACAATTTAAAGAATTGATAAAAAAATCAAAAAAAGTTGCAAAATCATTAGATAGAAAAATATCATAGACGCGTCAAAATTATTTAATGATTAATTTTTAATGAAAAACTTTGTTAAATTTTATGACTCAATTTTAAACTCTAATAAGTCATCTTTTGTAACTGTTGCCATTAGTTGGCTGCATATAATAAGACCTAATTCACCAGGTTACTTAGACAATGTAAATCCATTAATTAAACTTAAATTTTTATCATTTAAAAATTTATATAATATAGCTAAATACATTTTAATATATTTTTTATATAGATTTAAAAAATTAAAATATTCTAATAATAAAAGCCCATTAAAAAAAAAATGTGACGTTTTGTTGATTTCACATTGCTTAAATAAAAAGATGATTAATAAAACTGACGATTTTTATCTAGGAAATTTAGAAAAAATATTACAAAGAAAAAAACTTAAAGTTCAAAAAATATTCATTAATCATACAAACCATTGTTCTGAATTCTTAAATTTACAAAATAAAAAAAAAAATCATTATGTATTAGAAAAATATCTAGGAATTATTCAAGAATTAAAAATATTTTCAATACAATTTAAGGAATTTTTAAGATTATATTTTATTAAACTTTTAAACAAAAGAGATAAGAAGTTATTAAAAAACATTTATATTTCAGTATTTGATAAACAAACTACATTTGCTTTGAGGACACGAATTTTAATAGGTAATTATTTGCAAAAAACAAATCCTACCAATATAATTTTTACTTATGAGGGTTATGCCTGGGAAAGACTGCTAATTAATACATCAAAAGAATTTAATACAAAAATTAAACTTATCGGATATCAACATCCTTTAGTCACAAAGAAAAATTACGCAATGTTAAGAAATATAAAAGGTAAGTTTAATCCAGACATTTTATGGGCTCCAGGAAACCGTTCATATAATATTCTACGCCAATCTAAAAAAATAAAAAATATTAAAATTTTTAAAGTGGGATATCTAAAAAAAGTTCAAAAATACCAAAAGAATAATAAAATAAAACCTAACTGTCTTGTTGTACCTAGAGCCAGTTATCCTGAAATTATAAAACTTTTTAATTTTTCAATTAAATGTGCACTTGAATATAAAGGTATAAAATTTACATTAAGATTACATCCGCTCGTAAAATTAGATAAAATTATTAAAAAAATAAATTACAATATTAAGTCTTTGCCTAGAAATGTAATAATTTCAAAATCATCTTTAACAAAAGATATTAAAAATAGTTCTTTTGTTCTATATACAGATAGTGCATCAGTTATTGAAGCTTCAAAGGGAGGAAATATTCCAATTTATTTAAACTCTGATAAAAAAAATAACAACGATCTTTTAACAGATTATAATAAAAGTAGGCTATGCGTAAAAAATTCTAGTGAATTGATAAAAATTATTACTAAATACAAAATTGATAAATTATTAAATATTAAAAGAAATGCCGAAAAAATATTTGTTGATATTTATGGAAAATTGAATTTGCCTTTAATATATAAATCTCTTGGGTCAGAAATTTCAATAAAGAATTAAAAAAATTAAAAATTGTATATGATATTAATATGGAAAATTTTGATAGAAAATTAGGAAATCTAAAATGAAAATAGTTGCAATTATACCAATAAAATCAAAATCAACTAGAGTTAGAAGAAAAAATTTTACTAAAATTAAAAAAAATAAACCACTTTATAAATTTTTTTTAGAAAAAGTTATTAAGTGTAATTTTGATCAAATTTACGTTGATACAGATAGTATTGAAATAATAAATTTTTGCAAAAAAAAAAAAATAAATTTTATAAAAAGAAAAAAGTATTTAGCTAAGGATAATGCTAATGGCAACGACCTACTCAATTATCATGCTAAAGTCATTCAATCTGATTTGTATTTTCAACTTTTTATAACAGCACCATTATTGTCAGTAAAAACAATTAATGAATGTATATATTTATTAAAAACAAAAAAAAAAATTGACTCAATTTTTACATGTCACAAAATTTTTTCTTGGTTTTGGTTTAAAAATAAACCTGTAAATTATAAACCAAATGTATTGCCGAGAAGTCAAGATGCCAAACCAATTATAATGGAAACAACAGGTTTATACGGAATAAGAAAAAAAACTTTGAAAAAATACAAGTGTAGAATTGGAAAAAAACCTTATTTTTTTGAAGTTTCAAAAAAAGAGTCGCTCGATTTGGATACCAAAGAAGATTTTAAAATTCTTAAAACTTACTTATAGGATGCAAAAATGAAAGTTATAGTCTTCGGAGGTAACGGTTTTTTAGGGAGATATATTGTTAAAGAATTAATATCTAGAAATTTTAAAGTAACAGTATTTGATAATCATACTTTGAAAAAAAAACATAAAAATAATTTTAATTTCATAAAAGGTGATATAGAAAATAAAAATAAAGTTATAAACGCTATAAAAGGGCAAGACATAGTTTATCATTTAGCCGGCATTTCGGATATCGGAGATGCAATGATAAGTTCAATAAAAACTTCAAAAATTAATATTTTAGGAACATTAAATATTCTAGAGGGGTGTATTAAATACAAAATAAAAAGATTTATTTTCGCAAGCACAATTTATGTTTTAAGTAAACAGGGCGGTTTTTACAAAGCCAGTAAACAGTCTGCTGAACTTTTTATAGAAGAGTATAATAAAATTCATAATTTAAATTTTACAATTATACGCTTTGGATCAATTTATGGGAAAGGTGCGGACCCGAGAAACGGAATAAGTAAAATTATAAATTCAGTTCTTAATAAAAAAAATATAATTTACGGAGGAACTAAGTTGGCAATAAGAAGATTTCTTCACGTTAAAGATGCAGCTATTGCTTCAGCAAATATACTTAAAAAAAAATATCAAAATAAAAGTTTTCTTATTACAGGAAATAAAAATATTAAAATAGTCTCATTAATTGCATTTATAAAAAAATTATTAAAGAGTAATAAAAAAGTTTATTATAAAAGAAAACCTTTGATGGGACACTATGATAAAAGTCCATTCACTTATAAGCCAAGAATTACCAAGACACTAACTATAAAACCTACATTATCTTTAAAAGCGGGAATCGAAGATCTTATTTACGATATAAGAGAAAAAAAATGAAAATTTGTTTTGTGCAATCTAGTGACGAAATTAAAGATGTAAAAAAACTCTTGAGTTATGTTCCTATTTTTATTCCTTTAAGTTTAGAGTCTTTAATTTATTGTGATTTAAATAAAATAACGTATTTAGATCCAGAACAATTAATTAAAAAAGATTTTTATAAAAAAGCAAGCAAATCTTCCAGTGAATTAATAAAAAATCTTAACTTAAATAATTTTAAACATGATTTCATAAAAAATGAAATTAAAGCAATAACAAGATTCAAATTTAATCAAATAGCTTTTTTAATTGAAATAATGGAAAATTTAAAACAGCAAAAAAATTTTTTTGAGGTTATTTTGACAAATAAGTATTCTTCGAGTGAATACGATGTAATATTGAAATTTCCAGGTAATTTTTTTTCAAACATTGAAAATATTTTTTTAGAGATTTATAAAAATGATAAAATAACAGTTTTAAAGGTCAAAAAGGTAAAAGTAAATCACAATACTGACATTGCCCATAAGTACAAAATTACCGGTTTAAGGTATAATAATAAAAAGAAAATATTTTTTAATAATTCAGGTTACAACTTTAGAAGATTGATAATATTTTTATTAAAAAAAAGATATAAAATTTCATTTTTTGATGAAAATATCCCATTTTACAAAAAAATAATTTTTAAAATTATAGGTATTGAAATAATCAAATTTAAAAAAATTAAACAAATAAAATTAAATAAACCTTATGATTTAAATTGTAATTTTAGTTTCAAAAATTTTAATATTTCTTCTATTTTAAATTTGCAGTTAAAAAAATCCTCAAATTATCTTTTTGATTTAGAAAATAAATATGAGGCATTATCAAACTTTTTTGATTCATCCAAAATTGAATTAGTTATATCAAACGCCAACAGAGGTACAGGTGGTATGATTATTGAAAAAGCATTTGCTCAAAAAACTAAAAGTTTAATGATAAGTCATGGAACAATAGCTAAAAGTTTTAACCCTGACGATGAAGTATATAAAAAGGTTATTGCAGAAGCTGTTTTTTCTGGCAAGGCTGATTATCATGCAATACAATCAAAAATAACCTTAAATTCACTTACGACTCATAAACTAATTGGAAAACCGTTGACTACTGGAAACCTTGTTTTTGCCGAGATAAAAAATAATTCTATTAACCAAACAAAATTCAAATGTCTATATGCTGTTACATATAAACCTTTTTCATCCATGCAATTTTTAGGACTGGAAATGTATCATGAATTTTTCAATAATCTTAAAAGTTTAGAAAACTTTTCTATTGAAAATAATTATTATTTTTCTGTACACTTACATAGTAGTGCTAAAGATTGTATTTCATTGTTAAGAAAAAAATTTAAAAATTTAAATTTTACATCAGGAAGAATAGAAAAAAGTTTAGAAAAAGCTTCTGTGACTCTAAGTTATTCATCAACTACAATAGAAGACTCACTTTACTGTCAAGTGCCAGTAATTCTTTTTGATCCAAGACACAGATATCGACACTGTGAAAGTGAAATTAATCCAAAAAAAATAAATGAATCAATCTATTATATTAACAATAATCACGATCTTAAAAATTGTCTTGAAACAATAAGGGAAAGTAAAAATATAAGATTTGAGGACCATATTTTTATAAATAAATCAAAAGATAATATTAAAAGATTGTTGTCTACTTTAATCTAATTCATGATTGATAAAAAATTTATTTTAAATAAATGATAAATTTTTACAAATGATTATATGAAGATATTAATTATGGGATTGCCAGGATCTGGAAAAACTTCTTTGGCTTCAGAATTAGTTCCGATGTTAAATGCAAAATGGCTGAATGCAGACGCAATAAGAAAAGAGGCAAACGATTGGGATTTCTCGGAGGAAGGTAGAAAAAGACAAGCCAAAAGAATGGCAAATCTTGCTGATAAATTTAAGAAGGAAGGTAACATAGTAATCGCAGATTTTATATGCCCCACGCCTAAAGCAAGATCTTTATTTAATCCAGATTTTATAGTTTGGATGGACACTATTAAAAAAGGCAGGTTCGAAGACACCAATAAAATGTTTGTAATTCCTGATAAATATGATGTAAAAGTTACTGAAAAAAATAAAGAATTTTGGGCAATAAAGATAAAACAAATAATTTTAGAAAATAATAAATAAAACTTTTGATGTCAGATATAAATTTTTTAAAAAACTACTTTGAAAACTTAAAAGGGTTATTAAATAATGAGGAATATTTGGATAACCTTGTAAAAGTAAAAAAAATTTTAATTGAAACAAATTCCAAAGGAAAAAAAACAATGATTTTTGGAAATGGTGGCAGTGCCGCGATCTCAAGCCATTTTAGTGTAGATTTAACAAAAAACGCTAGAGTAAGATGCACCAACTACAACGAGTCAGATTTGCTAACATGTTTTGCAAATGATTTTGGATATGAAAAATGGGTTGAAAAAACTATTAACTTTTATGGAGATGAAGGAGACTCTCTTATTTTAATTTCAGCAGGAGGAAATTCACCTAATATGATAAACGGAGCTGAAGAAGCAAGGAGAAAAAAGATAAGTAAAATTATTACTTTCACTGGGAATGATAAAGATAATAAACTAAAAAAATTGGGTGATATTAATTTCTGGGTTGATAGCAAAGCTTACAATCATATTGAAAATATTCACCAAATACTTTTACTGTCGTTAGTAGATTTAATTATTGGAAAGACAGAGTATCCTCCAAATTAGTTTTTAAATTGAAAAAAAATAATTCTTTTTTAAAAAGTTACAAAAATTTACGAGTTCTTATTACCGGAACAACTGGTTTTAAGGGAGCTTGGTTAGCATTTTGGCTTAATCAAATTGGAGCCAGAGTTACAGGAGTTGCACTTAAACCAGAAGACAACTCAGTGCTTTTTAGAAGTTTAAAACTAGATAAAAAAATTCAACAATATTATATTGATATAACTAACTTTAGAAAATTAAATGAATTAATTAAAAAAAAAAAACCAGATATTATTTTTCATTTAGCAGCTCAATCAATAGTATCAGCGAGTTTTGTAGACCCGCTTAATACAATTAAAACTAATATCTTGGGTAGCGCGAATATTCTTGAGGCTTTTAGAATAAATGAAATACCTAATCTAGTTTATATCACTTCCGACAAATGTTATTTAAATTTAGATAAAAAAAAAGATTATAAAGAAACAGATATTTTAGGTGGTATAGATAATTATTCAGCCTCAAAAGCTAGCGCAGAAATTATTTTTTCATCTTATTTTAATTCTTATTTTGCAAAAGAAAAAAAACTACGTTTAGCCAGTGTTAGAGCGGGGAATGTAGTTGGTGGAGGTGACATGAAAAAAGATAGAATTGTTCCAGATATTATAAATTCTTTATCAAATAATAAAAAATTAATTCTGAGAAATCCAAAAGCTACAAGACCTTGGCAACATGTTCTAGAACCTTTGAGTGGATATTTGTTACTTGGACATAAACTTATAAATAATGAATTAAAAAATGATATTTTGCCTAATTGGAATTTTGGACCAAAAACAAAAAATTGTAAAAATGTAGAATTTATTACAAAAATAATCATTAAAAATTGGAAAAAAACAAAAATAAATATTTTAATTAATAATAAAAAAAAATATCACGAGTCAAAATTTTTATCCTTAAACATTCAAAAAGCAAAAAAAGAATTGAACTGGGAACCCAGATTAAATTTAATAGAGACTCTTAAACTTACGGTAGACTGGTATAAAATTTATTTTGAGAACAAAAAAATTGAACATTATACAAGTAAACAAATTGATTATTTTTTAAACAAATAGATCATGGTAAATTGCAGAATCTGTAAAGGGAAACTTGTTAAAATTGTTAATCTTGGAAAGATATCTCTAGTTGGGAATTTTTTACGGAAATTTAAAAAGCAAAAAAAATATAAAATATCACTTAATTTTTGTGTAAATTGTAAACATGTACAAATAGCAGAAATTTTAAATCCTAATTTATTATTTAAAAAATATTTATGGGAAACAGGAGTCTCTAAAAGCAATATTAAATTAATTGAGGATATAATTAAAAAAATAAAAAAATATGGCATCTCCAATAAATCAAAGATTCTTGAAATAGCTAGTAACGATGGCTCTTTTTTAAATCTTATCAATAAACAATATAAATGTTTAGCGGTTGGAATTGATCCAGCTGCTAATTTTAAAAAAAGATCAAATAAAAGAAATATATTCACAATTACAAATTATTTTGATTTTAATCAATCTAAGAGTATTAAAAAAAAATTTAAGAGCTTTGACTATATATTTGCTAGAAATGTACTTGCACATGTCCCAGATCCAAATAAAATTTTTAAGGGTGTTAAAAATTTATTAAACAAAAATGGAAAATTTATACTAGAAGTCCCACATCTTGATAACATTATAAGATACAATCAATACGATAATATTTTTCATGAGCACATAGGATTTCATAGTTTGAAATCAATAATTGATTTATCTAAAAAGCATAATTTAAAAGTTTTTGATGTTGAAAAAATTGACTCTCAAGGCGGGTCAATCAGGTGTTATTTGAGCAATAAATATTCTTCGGAAAAAATATCAAACAGGATTAAACAAGTAATTAAAACAGAAAAAAAACTTGGTTTACACTCTTCACTGAAATTGAAGAGTTTTAAGGGAAGAATTCTATCACATATAAAAAAACTTAAGAAATTATTAGAAAATTTGAAAAACAAACAAAAAAAAATTTCTATTTACGGAGCTTCAGGAAAAGGTCAGGCTTTGATGCAATTTTGTGGTATAAATAACAAGATTATTGATTATGTTTTTGACAAAAGTAGTTTAAAACAGGGACGTTTTACTCCCGGAACTCAAATTAAGATTAAAAATCCAATCGACATAAAAAAAACAAATACTCAATATTTATTATTATTATCTTGGAATTTAAAAAAAGAGATACTTAGACAGGAAAAATATTTTATTAAAAATGGTGGAAAATTTATAATACCTTTTCCGTCACCAAGAATTGTACAGAAATGAAAGTAGTTATTTTAGCTGGAGGATTTGGTACACGTTTATCAGAATATACTGATACTATTCCTAAACCGATGGTTCCAATTGGTGGAAAGCCAATAATAGAGCATATAATGAATATTTACTCAAAATTTGGGCACAATGAGTTCTATATTGCTCTTGGGTACAAAGGTGAAGTGATAAAGGATCACTTTAAAAATTTTAAAAATAAGGACTGGAAAATTAATCTTATAGATACTGGATCAGACACATTGACTGGTGGACGATTAAAAAGAATGGAAAAATATTTTTTTAATGAAAATTTTTTACTTACTTATGGAGATGGAATTTCTAATATTGATATTAATGAATTAATTAAATTTCATGATAGTCATAATAAAATGGTTACAATTTCTGCAGTTAGGCCTCCAGCAAGGTTTGGATCATTGAGTTTGGATGGTTCAGACGTTTTAAAATTTAAAGAGAAGAAACAACTTGGTGAAAGTTGGATTAATGGTGGTTTTTTTGTAATGAATACTAAATTCTTTAGTTTTTTAGATGGAGATAAAACTGTTCTTGAAAAAGAACCATTAGAAAAAATTACCAATCTAAAAGAGCTAAAAGCTTTTAAACATGATGGTTTCTGGCAATGTATGGATCATAAATTAGATAAAGATTACCTAGATCAATTAATCAATGAAAAAAAAGCTCCCTGGATATAATAAAAAGAAAATTTTAGTAATTGGTGGAACTGGTTTTATTGGGTTTCATGTTATCAAAGAGGCAAAAAAAAGAAAATTATCTGTTCACAGCATCTCTTTACATAGTCCCAAACCTTACAGACATCACAAAGGTGTAAAATATATTCATCTAGATATCTCAAATTTTCAGAGTTTAAAAAAAAAATTAAAAGATAATTCCTTCGATTATGTGATTAATGCCGGCGGTTATGGAGAACATCCAGATTTTGGTCATAAAGGAGACAAATTAATAAAGTCCCACTTATATGGATTGATTAACTTACTCAACATACTAAAAAAAAGAAAAATTAAAAAATTTATTCAGATTGGAAGTTCATCAGAATATGGAAAAGTCTCATCTCCAATTTATGAAATAAAAAAATGTTTTCCTAATACCCCGTATTCTATTGCAAAAATATCTTGCACGAATATTTTATTAAATCTTTATCTGAATATTAAATTTCCAGTAACAATATTTAGGCTATTTCAGGTCTATGGTCCTGCCCAGGATGATAATAGATTATTACCTTATTTAATTAAAAACTGTCTTAAAAATAAAAAATTTAAAACTACAAGTGGTAATCAGTTAAACGATTTTTGCCATGTAAATGATGTAGTAAATGCAATTTTCAAAAGTTTAAATCAAAAAAAAACTAATGGTCAAATTATAAATTTAGGAAGTGGCCAGCCAACAAAAATTTTGAATATAATTTTATTAGTAAAAAATTTAATAGGAAAGGGAAAACCAATAATTGGAAGTTTAAAACATAAAAAAGGAATGAATATGAGGAGTTTTCCAAGTATTAAAAAAGCAAAAGTCTTACTTAAGTGGAAACCAAAAATTGAATTAAAAAACGGAGTAAGGAATACAATCAATAGCTTTAAATGAAAAATAAAAAAAAACCTCTTATAAGCATCATAATGAATTGTTATAATGGAGAAGAATTTCTTGAACAGGCTATTAAAAGTGTAATTTGTCAAACTTATAAAAATTGGGAGTTAATTTTTTGGGACAATCAATCAACAGACAATTCATTTAAAATACTTAAAAGTTACAAAGATAAAAGGATAAAATATTTTTATGCTAAGAAAAACACATCTCTTTATGAAGCAAGAAATTTCGCGATTAAAAAATCAAAAGGAAAATTTATTGCTTTCTTAGATGTAGATGATTTTTGGTCAAAAAATAAATTGGAGTTACAAATTTCACATTTTAAAGAAAAAAAGATTGGATTAGTTTATTCAAATTTTTATAAGTTTTATAATGGTAAAAAAAAATTGGCTTTTAATAATAATCTACCTTCAGGTAAAGTGACTTCACAAATAATTAAAAATTATCAAATAGGCATTCTTACAGTAATTCTAAGAAAGAGTTTTTTAAATAAAAAAAAATTATTTGATTTCAAGTATGATTTACTTGCCGATTATGATTTCATTCTTAACTTTTCATTGAAATATAAATTTAATGCAGTAAACCAACCATTAGCTTTTTACAGGATACATGAAAATCAATTACAAAAGAAAAAAATGATTTCCCAAGCAAGACAATTTTGCGAATGGTTTGAAAAAAAAAAAATTAAAAAAAAATTCAAAAAATTTGATTTGACATCAATTTACAAAAAATACGAATATTTCTCTCTACTAAAAGAAATAAATAATTCAAAAATTAAATTATTTTTAAAAATTTTTCAGCAATTTTCTTTAAAAAACTTTATCAGAATAAGCGCTATCATATCACTTCCAAAAAAATTTATTTATAGGTTAATAGATAATGTTTAATAAAAAAATTGATATTATAATGCCCAATTATAATAAGAGTGAATTTTTAAGAAAGGCAATAAATTCAGTTTTATCTCAATCTTATAAAAATTGGAAACTATATATTATTGATGATCATTCATCTGATGACTCGAGTAAAATTTTAAAAAAATATAGAAAAAATAAAAAAATTAAAATTTTTTTTTTGAATAAAAATAAAGGACCGTCTTTCTGTAGAAACCTTGGTTTAAAAAAATCAAATTCAAATTTTATTGCATTTTTAGACTCTGATGATTATTGGAAAAAAAATAAATTAAAAAATCAAATAAAATTTATGATTAAAAATAATTACCCTTTTACATTTACTGATTATATTCCAATTCTTCAGGCTAAGAAATATAAAAGAATTTTAAATAGAACAAATATAGTAAATACATTTACTTATGAGTCATTCATTAAAAATTCATCAATTAATACATCCACAATGATTATTGAGCGAAAGCATTTAAAAAATTTAAAATTTAGAAAATTAGACTTATTAGAAGATTATATATTTAAATGTGAATTGATGAAAAAAACAAAAATTAAATTTAAAAAATTGTCCGATGCAAGCGCAATTTATAGAATTATAGAAAAATCAAGAAGTTCAAAGAAAATATCTAATATTTACAATCTTTGGAAGTTGAATAAAAATTACAATAAATTAAGTTTAATACAAAATTTGAGCTCATTATTTTTTATAAGTTTAAATTCTTTTAAAAAATATGGTTTAAAATAATTTGGGCGTGTAGTTCAGTGGTAGAACGCTTCGTTGACATCGAAGAGGCCATAAGTTCAATTCTTATCACGCCCACCATTA
>MDSV01078166.1_pt1 | contig 56095 bp, 59 predicted proteins | sample 810851 | NCBI WGS metagenome assembly MDSV01 (sample SAMN05326640, study PRJNA326480) | marine metagenome | isolation source: seawater | place: Atlantic Ocean: North East | collected 2012
ACGGTTGTTCCAGTTTCCAAAATGCGCACATGACCTGTATTAGAATTAGAACCGATTGCTCCAATAGCAACAATGCTTCCATCACTACTTAATGAAATTGAATGTCCAGACTGGTCACCCGAAGCTTCTCCGTCAATATCAGAACCTAATTGATTCCACGAAACATCAGATGAACTGTATTGATATACACGCACATGACCTCGGCTATCAGTAGTATTTCCAGAGTCGCCGTCATTAGTAATTGATCCAATAGCAACAATGGTTCCATCACTACTTAATGAAACAGAATATCCAGATCGGTCATTTTCAGCCTCTCCGTCAATATCAGAACCTAACTGATTCCACGAAACATCAGATGAACTGTATAGAAATACACGCACATGACCTACATTACTATTAGAAACAGTTCCGTCATTAAAATAACCTCCAATAGCAACAATGGTTCCATCGCTATTTAATGAAACTGACTGTCCAAATCTGTCATTTGCAGCTTCTCCATCAATATCAGAACCTAATTGATTCCATGAAACATCAGATGAACTGTATTCATATACACGCACGTGACCTGTATAACCATTATTACCGATAGCTCCAATAGCAACAATGGTTCCATTACTACTTAATGAAACATTCCATCCAGAGTAGTTACTTGAAGCTTCTCCGTCAATATCAGAACCTAATTGACCCCATGAACCACTGTTGTATTGATATAGACTGACATGACCGACTTGACCATTATTATAGGTTGATCCAATAGCAACAATGGTTCCATCACTACTTAATGAAACTGAAAATCCAGATCGTTCGCTTGCAGTTACTCCATCAATATCAGCACCTAATCTATTCCATCCTATGGGCCCAAAAGTAGCACTTGATTGGTTAGTATCTGCGGCTGCTTTATCTGCATCGTATTGATATACACGCACATGACCTCTCATAGAATTATTAAAATAACTTCCAATAGCAACAATGGTTCCATTACTACTTAATGAAACTGAATATCCAGATCGGTCACTTGCAGCTTCTCCATGAATATCAGCACCTAATTGATTCCATGATGAATCGCTGTATTGATATAGACTCACATGACCAGAAAAATTTCCATTTACGTTACTGTATGGAGATCCAATAGCAACAATGGTTCCATCACTACTTAATGAAACAGAATGTCCAGAGTAGTCACCTTCATCTTGTCCTACAATATTATTGCCTATTGGAGTTCCGCTCGTAGTACTCGTAGTAGTCACTAGACTGGATATTCCGACTTTGGTAACACTTGTTGAATTCGTCGTGGTGGTTCTTTGTGAAGTATTTCCAGTATTATCGGATGCATCTATAGTGAAACTGACCGCACCGTTAGTATCAGAACTGCTTACGGTATACGATACGGTCCATTGTGCTCCAAAGCCACTATAAGATGGTGAATTCGTAATTGCAGCACCGCCGGATTGAAAAACAACATAAGGTTGATTAATGGTTTCGGATACAGTTAAGTTGAGACTAATCACATCGTCTGCACCGGCGTAATTGGTTTTAATAGAATTATTAGAAGATAGATCCACAAATGTTAATGATGGTGTTAAACTATCAATTAAAGATACGGTATTATTAGATTGTGAAGTGGATGCGGGGTTACTTGCAGCGTCGTAAATAGATGTAGCGGATGCGGGGTTGATTGTGAGGGTTTCAGTTCCGTCTGCGGTATTAGAAAAAGATAAACTTAAATCGTAAACAGATTGACTATTTTTAGTAATAGCAGTGAAGGAAGGGTTAGTAGCAGCTCCGCCTGTAATTGAAACTGTAAAATCGGATATTTCAATGTCGCCGCTTCCTCCTGTAGCATTATAAACGGATTCAGAAAAGGTAATAGTAACGTTCGTGTTATCAGAAGACAGTACGGTAGATGAAAATGTAGGTGCAGTATTATCAATGGTAACGTTTGATCCGGATGTAATATCAGATTGTGTCATTTCTGTAGCACTTGTGGCAGTTTCAGTAGAAGATGCATCAATTGCAAATGTAACGGTACCGTCAGTGTCTGCACTATCAACTGTGTAGGTAGCAGTCCAGTTAAGGTTACTACCGTTAACGGTAGCGTATGTGATGGTGGTATCGGCGATTTCAACTCCGCCGGAAGAGATATCAATGATGGGGGTATTGATGGACATATCGTAGGTTAATGAGAGGGTGACGGTATCGGATGCTTTTGCGAATGTTGTATCGGCGTTATTAGAAGCGATAGTGAGTGTGGTAAGATCAGGAGGGATTGCGTTAATAGTTGTAGTGGTAGTACCGGTTGCACCAGTTTCAAAAATACGCACATGTCCAGAGTCACTGAAGTTCCCGGTGGCTTTGTTAGATCCAATAGCAACAGTGGTTCCATTACTACTTAATGAAACAGAGTATCCAGATTGGTGACCTGCAGACTCTCCGTCAATATCAGAACCTAGTGGACTCCATGATGAATTACTGTATTGATATAGACGCACATGACCTTTAGAACTATTATTACCGTAAGCTCCAATAGCAACAATGGTTCCGTCACTACTCATTGAAACTGAATATCCAGAGTAGTCACCTGCAGCTTCTCCATCAATATCAGAACCGAGTAGACTCCACGATGAATTGATGTATTGATAAACACGCACATGACCTGTATTACCATTATGATAAGGTGATCCAATAGCAAGAATAGTTCCATCGCCATTTAGAGAAACTGACCATCCAGATCGGTCACCTGAACTGTCTCCGGCAATATCAGAACCTAGTGGACTCCACGATGAGTTGCTGTATTCATATACACGTGTATAACTATTATTATTAAAATATGGAGCTCCAACAGCAAGAATGGTTCCATCGCTATTTAATGAAACTGATCTTCCGAAATGGTTATTTATATTGTCTCCGTCAATATCAGAACCAAGTGGATTCCATGATGAATTGATGTATTGATAAACACGCACATGACCTGCATTACTATTTCCACCTGCGTCATTATATGGAGCCCCAATAGCAACAATGGTTCCATCACTATTTAATGAAACTGAATGTCCAGAGTAGTCATTTGAAGCTTCTCCATCAATATCAGAACCAAGAGGATTCCATGATGAATTGATGTATTGATAAACACGCACGTGACCAGAAGCACCCCCATTTCCGCCATTATAAGAAGCTCCAATAGCAACAATGGTTCCGTCACTATTCATTGAAACTGAATATCCAGAGTAGTCATCACGAGATTCTCCATCAATATCATCACCTAATCTATTCCATCCTATGGGTCCAAACGTGGCACTTGATTGGTTAGTATCTGCGGTTGTTTTAGTTGCATCGTATTGGTATACACGCACATGACCTCGTTTACTACTATAAGTATCATCCCCGGCATTAAATATTGCTCCAATAGCAACAATGGTTCCGTCACTACTCATTGAAACTGAAAATCCAGACTCGTCATTTGCAGATTCTCCGTCAATAGTATCGCCTATTTGAAGTCCACTGGTACTAGTAACAGTAGTCACTAGACTGGATATTCCGACTTTGGTAACACTGGTTGAATTCGTTGTAGTGGTTCTTTGTGAAGTATTTCCAGCATTATCGGATACGTCTATAGTGAAACTGACCGCACCGTCAGTATCAGAACTACTTACGGTATAGGATACGTTCCATTGTGTCCCAGAACCACTATAAGATGGTGAATTCGTAATAGCAGCACCGCCGGATTGAAAAACAACATAGGGTTGATTGATGGTTTCGGATACAGTTAAGTTGAGACTAATCACATCATCGGCACCGGCGTAATTGGTTTTAATAGAATTATTAGAAGAAATATCAACATTACTGAAAGATGGACCGGACATTATATATTGTTTCTATACAATAATATATAATATTTTCTCACGAGTTTAATGTTTTGAATCGTTATAGTTGCGGTTCATGGCTCTTTGTTTTTTATAAGTAATATAATCAGAAGAATCAGGTACAAATTTAACATTACCTGAATAACCTTCAACCCCTTTTCCATCACAGCTTGAAATAATTGATCCAATAGGTCCAGTTTTTCCGGGTTTTCGTGAACTTACTTGATTGGGTCCTCCACATACGTAATTTTTTCTGGCAAGAAAATCACCTAAATTGTTAACTGCTCTAAATGGAGTAACTACTCTGTTATTACCATTGATAACTCCGATAGCATTATCATGATTCCATGCTCGGCGTAATACGCTTCTGGTAGATGTTAATGAACCATCTCGGTGACTACCAACAGCTTTTGGCGCATTTGCTATATTTTTAGTGACTGTCATTATATATTAATGTATATAAATTAATCTAAATAAATTAATTTTAATAATATATGGAACAAAATAGTTTTTTAGATGAATCGTCATTATTATTAATGAATAGAAGCGGTAGAGAAAAGCTTACTAAAACAGATTTTGATGTAGTAAATAATGACTCTACAGATATTCTTAAATATAAGTCTATGATTTTGGAATTTACTGAAAACAAATTAAATGCAGAAAAAGATACAAGTAACATACTTGATGATATTTTTCAGACTTATGTTAAGCATGTGATTCAACATTTTAAACAAAAAGAAACCGAAAATGCTAATTTATATAATACGCTTGACTTAAAAAGCGAGGAAGATAATTTAGTGCAAGGATTGCCAACTACACAGTCTTTTTGGAGTAAACATAAAGTAATTAAAAAAAATATGTAAATATATATTAGACATGCCAAAAAACAAAAGAAAATCTCAAAAAAAGAAATATCTAAAAAAGATAAACTGTAATCCCGTTATTAAAAACAAAACAATAAAGGCGAATTCATGTATGACTAAAAAAGCTTTATTAGATTTGAAAAAATCTTTCAATGCATCTCATCCGAATGAAATTATAAAAGCAACCAAATTAGAAGAGATATGGCATGAATTGAATATAAAAATAAAAAATTGTAACCGAGAAGATTGTTGGTTAAAAGAAATAAATAATGAAACAAAAAGAAAAGCATTAGAAAGTGAGTTATTTGCTCCTAAGCAACCAAAAGAATGGAAAACGAATCCGTCATCATGGTTATCCAACTTTGACATTTTAGATGTTTTACATCAGTACGAAAAGGCGTATTCAGAATTTGAATTTATAGGACCAACACCCATTGATTTTGATAGTAAACCCGATGGAAAAAGGTGCGTGTGGGCTGATTTATGTAAATTTAACTTACAAGATAAAATCGGTAAAAAGAAAAAAATTGGTGTTATTTTTAATTTAGATAAACATTATGAAGATGGTTCTCATTGGACTTCATTATTTATAGATTTAGAAAATGATTTTTTGTTTTATTTAGATAGTACTGGAGAAGAAAGGCCAGGTGAAGTAGATATATTAGTAAAAAAAATAATGAATCAAGGATTATATTTAAATACACCTAAGAAATTCAAGTTTTACGAAAATAGTTTAGGGCATCAAACTGGAAATAATGAATGTGGAATGTATAGTTTATATTTTATTATAACAATGTTAACAAACAAGAAAAAAGATGTTGAATTTAAAACACTACAAGATAAGATTGATTATTTTTTGAAAACCCGAATAAGTGATGATGACGCATTTAAATATCGTAAGATTTATTTCAATGAAATTTAAATATAATAATATATTAACTATGAGTGAGAAGAATGGGAAGAATGGGAATAGGAGGGTTACTTTTGATGAGAAAAACGATTCAAATACAGAAGTCTCAAATACAACAGTCTTAACTAATACAAATGATAATGACGTTGATGAAAAAAAAGATACAATTAAAATCGTTAATTTCTTTGGAACAAAATATGCAACCAGTGATGGCGACTTAGTGAAATTATTAAATGATAAAGATTATAAAATGGGAAAAAGTGAGAATAATGAGGATAAATCATTTTATGAAAGATTGTTAATAGATATTCTGGCACCAGACGAAGATAATAATAAAAAAAAAGAATATGATATTAAGGTAAGATTTTATAGACAACCTAAATTAAACACTAAAGGTACTTACATATATGATGTAGAATTATTAGTTGAAAATGAAGCAAGACCGTTTCATTCGCTGGATCAAGTAGATTACTTTTTAAAAAATTATATTGGTAGATATGAAAATAGTTTATTAAAAGAAGATGATCCAAAGCGAAAAGACGATAGTTTATTTTTAAATAAAATAGAAAAATCAATAAAACATTTTATTGCAGAATATGATAGTGATAAAAAACTAATTGTAAGGGATGATAATGGAACAATTATAGATGATAAAGTAGGCGGACGTTTCAAAAAAAGATATTCAAAAAAGAGATCATTAAAAAAGAGGTCATTAAAAAACAAATCGTTAAAAAAGAAATAAAAATAATGTTATAAATAATTTATAATATTATGACTTTATACATTTCAAAAGACAATCAACAATTATTGTGGAATTTTATTCATACAAATAAATTTGTACATAAAAAACTGGATTGTTTAGAGAACAGTGAAAAAATACATTGGTTTCAAAACGTAATTGGTACTTTTTATGAAAAAAACAAACATGTTCAATTAGATGTTGGAAATTTAAATAAACTAAACAAAGAAACGGTTGAATATATGATACAAAACCTTAATTCATTATCCATTCCAAAACCGGCAAATGAACTTACCCCCAGGTACATTGAAAAAGAAGTAAAGCAAAATCAATATATAAATGATTATCAACAAAGACAACAAGAATACAATGAAATGATAGAAAAGAAAATCCCAGAGGAAGTGAATTTCAAAGAGAATTATGAAAAAGACGAAGCGTTAACAAATATGGACGAACTCATCAAAAAACAAATAGAGGAAAGAGAACTTGATTTAAAAATAAACAAACCACAAGAGATTTTTCAGGAAAACCCAATATTAAAAATAGATAATTCATCCAATATAACCATTGAACACGATATTTTAGAGAACAATCAAAACACCGGTGTAAAAAAGTCTGTTTCTTGGTCAGATAATTTAGAAGAGTATGAGAAAAAAGATTACAATAAGAGATTTGAAATCTTACAAGAGAAATGTGATAAAATGTTTAAAGATTTGGAAAAGGTTTGTAAAGAGAATAGAGAACTTTTTCAAAAAGTAGACATAATATCAAAGAAAGATAAGTATTCTAAGAGATATAGTTTTTAGTTTAATGATTTAGAAAAAAATGAATAATAACTGTAATGGAATTATTGAAGAACACTCTTTTTATTAATTTAGAACATCGTAAAGATAGGTTAGAACACATACAAAAAGAATTTGAAAAAATAGGTATTAACGGAGAAAGATTCAATGCAATCAAACTTGCGTCGGGTGCCGTGGGTTGTACAATGAGCCATATAAAATGTTTAGAGATAGCTAAAAAAAATGAATATGAATATGTGTTTATATGTGAAGACGATATTACATTTACAAATCCAGAATTATTTAAAAAGAATTTGAATATGTTTCATGAAAATAAAAACATTCAATGGGATGTGTTGATTGTTGGTGGAAACAATGTGCCTCCATATATGAAAGTGAGTGAATATTGTGTTCGGGTAATGAATTGCCAAACAACAACGGGATATATAGTTAAAAGTACATTTTATGATACTTTAATACAAAATTTTAAAGAAGGGGTGCAAAAATTAATGAAGGACCCGTTGAATAAAAGGAGTTATGCGATAGATATATACTGGAAAGTATTACAAAAACAACATTACTGGTATATGTTAACACCGCCTACAGTAACCCAATACGAGAATTTCAGTGATATTGAAGACAGAAATTTAAATTATGATCATTTATTATTGGATATGGATAAAAAATGGTTAATGAAAAGACAAAAAAAGATGACCATGAGTATTTAATGTTTTTGTTTTACATGAAATTGAGTAACATTTAATTCAAGAATGTAATTATTTAATTCAAGAGACACTTTTTTTTCAATATTTGGAAAATGATTGAGTATAGATACAAATATTTGTAAAATAATAAAAAGAAGATTCATTATTTTATAAATAAACAAATTATTGTTTAAATAGAGAAACACGGATATTATTTCTTTGGTTTGGTTTACTTACTGTAATTATTAACATGATAAAGAATATTAGTAAAGTAAATTTAGTTGTTTTTTAAATAAAGAAACTTGGATAATATGTGTTTGTTTTTTTCTTCATTTTTCATGGATCTTAATTTGGCTTCATATTCTTTTTGCATAATTTCTTGCTTGTAGGTCTCGTTTTCTTGAGCAAGTAATTGCTCGGCTTTTTGTTTTTCTAATGGTGTTAACGTTTGTTTTCCACGTGCTCTTACGAACTGATCAACGGAATTGTATTTTGGTATATTTTGATAGTCCTTTTCACTAACTTGTAAAACGGTTTGATCTTTATGAACCTTTCTTAGATCGTCAAATTTTAATTTACTAAAGACATCTGTAGAAACATAATCGTCATTATTTTGATCGTATAGACTATTACCCGAGTTGCCATTTACCTGTAGTGTTTGAACACCTTTGTATTTTACTAAATTGGATTGTTGGCTCTTAACTTTTTCAAACATTTGATTCATATTGCTTTTATTTACAGTACCTTTGAGATCGTACATATTTTCTTCGCTGGTAAACCATTCATTTACAGTGGGATCAGGTTTTGATGTCATATTTTCTTCAAATAAGGTATTGAATTTTTGTTGAAATTGTTTGGTAGGTATTTTATTGATTTGTTTAGACATTTCTTTGGTAGTAGAAGAATTTTGATTATCATACTCGTTTGCAGCGTAGTCTTTGTCATATATATCGTCATTATGTTTATTTTGATTTTTATAAAATTCAAGAATGATATCATACGCTTTTTTATAAAACAAAAAATACTTTGCGTCTAAATTGGATTTATCGGGGTGTGTCATCATCACTTTTTTCTTTGCTTTTAATAAATCTTCTTTTGAAAATCGGTAATTTAAATTAAATAGATTAAGAAGTTCGTCAAGGTTGTACATATGTACATTAAGATTGTGAAAAGAGCTCATATATTATTAAAAACAAAAATTGTCTATATTCAAACTACATAAAAAAATATTTAGTAAGATATATATATGACATTGACCTATATTACAGAAATAAAAAGTGTAAACGATTTTAGAATGCATTTGCAAACAAATCCGGGTGTTTTTATTATAAAATTTGGAGCAGATTGGTGTAAACCGTGTAAAATAATTGAAAACGATGTGTTGGATTATTTTTCAAAGATGCCAGACAATGTAAAATGTGCAATTATTGATGTGGATGAAAGTATAGAATTGTATGGTTTCTTAAAAAAAAAAAAAATGGTAAATGGTATTCCAGCATTACTTGCATATTATCAAGGAAATCAGGATTATATTCCAGATGAATTTGTTAGCGGAACTGATAAAGACCAGCTATCTTATTTTTTTAATACGTGCTTGCAAAGTGCCGCGGATTAGTCAGGAGTAACAATTTCATTACTTCCTATAGCGTATTCTAATTTTGAGATTTGTATTTTACTTTTATTATGTACGTTACTCTCGCAAAAGTTATATATTTTATCTAATACGGAAATGATTCTGTTATCTTGAATCACAATTTGATTAACACTGGCAATGTTATCTAAGTTTTTAATAATATTTTCAACTTGATTCATTAAATTTGCAACATTCGGGAAATTCGTTAAATTTTTATAATTGTAAAGATAATTATAAAAGTGCCGTCTATAACCAAACCATTGGTAGAAACACTCTACATATTTAACAAATTCACTGGTATTTAAAACGGTTTGAATAGTGATTGGTATGATTGTTTCACTATTTTGTTCAATCGCATTTGGTTCGTTTAGGTGACGTACGTAATTTGCAATCATGAATTTGTCCTTTGGGAAATCATTATTACCAATGCATTCAATAACTTGACTTAAAAATGATATCAGGAAACTTTCATTGCAGTGCTTATTCATAATAATAAAATCAGTATAATCGCTTTGTAACGCTTGTATCTGGTTTTTATTTTTTGTTAATTGACTGGAAGTAAATTCGTCTATAACAATACATAAGTTTTTTTCTTCTAAGTCTGACATAAACCTTGGATACATTTGGTCAGTGCTGTTACATGGTATTGTGCAATTATATAAATGTACTTCTGGTTCGTTGAATTTGGAACCAATAGAGATGTATATATATTTATAACTGGTATTTTTCACCATGTCATCTATATTATCTATTTCTGACGTAACCAAAATCATTTTTATTGTCATAATTGTATTTTCTTTTTATCAATTTTTAATATAATTATAAAATATAAAATGGATGTTTCTGATAAAATAGAAAAATTAGAAAATAATTTTAAAAATATACTGTCTTTAGATAGAAAGATTGAGAGTGAAAAAGGGAAACTCAAAGAAAAATTGGTCCATTTAAAAGATACACATGGTAAAATGAGCAAATCAAATTCTAAGCAAATCTTTTTATTTTGTTTGGATTCGTTTTTTTTCCAATATAAATTATTTTCAATGGAACATGATAATTTAAGTAAATTTAGCTTGTTAATAAAAAATAGAATCTATTGTGATTATTACAAATTATATAAACTAATCTTGAAATACTTAAAGGATCACGAAGAAGAGTTGCAAATTCATATTTCACATTCATTGGTACCATCTTATAAAGATTTAGAACCGTACTTTGATTATGGAATTGAAAATATTACATTGGTTCATGAGAACATGCTGGATTGTATTAAAAAAATGTTTCAAAATGTAATTGAAAAAGAAAATACAATAGAGGATTATACAACTAAAAAAAAAGCTGGTTATTCAATATCAAATTTTGTAAACACAATGTCTCATGAAAATAATATTTTAAAAGCGCAAATAGATTTATATTTAAATTACATATCATTTTTTCATATCTCACAAAAAAGACAAATCAAAAGGTTGTTTCAAAAATTTGATGAGTTTGACACAGAAATAGTAGGTAATATATCAACCGAGAAAGCATTTTCATTTGAATCTTTACATGAAGACGAATTGACAGAAGAAGAAATAGAACTTGTACAAGATGTTATACCTGGTCATGAAATAGAAAGTGAAACAGAAACAAGTGTAGCAAATGAATTAAAGGTGGATGAAAATAAAGAAATAAGTGAATTTACATCTTTTGAGAATTAAAGAGACATTTAGAATTATTTGCGTATAATTTGTGATACTATATCATAGACATTATGTATATGACAGAAAAAGAAAAGAAGGATGAAAATGATAGTTCAACAAGTTTAGAAACAGAACATTCACAAAATCAAAAAGATAAAAAAAAAATCATATGGTCTCCTGAAAATGAAAGTATAATGGTAGAATGGTGTGATGTAGCGCAATGTTATAAGTGGTTAAATTATCGTTCTCATGGAATGTATTCATATTTACATGCGTGGTATACTATTCCGGCGATTATTTTATCAACAATATCCGGTACAGCTTCTTTTGCACAAACAAGTTTGCCTTTACAATACCAAGAATATTCCCCATTGATTATTGGTACAATTAATATTTCAATAGGTATTTTAACAACAATTCAGCAATATTTAAAAATATCTGAATTGAACGAAGCACATAGAGTGTCCGCAATCGCATGGGATAAATTTGCCCGAAACATAAGAATTGAATTATCTAAGCATCCAGATGAAAGAACAGATGCAAAAACATTTTTAAAAGTATGTCGTCAAGAGTTTGATCGTTTGATGGAAACCAGTCCAGACATAAAAGAAAAAATAATAAAAGAATTTAACGATAAATTCGGCGGAAAAGAGGGTAGTAAAAAACGCAAAAGATTTGAACAATTGCGAAAACCTGATATTTGTGATACAATTGTTAGTGCGAATGAGACAAGACATAAATGGTATAAGGATCTGGAAGACGCGAATTTAGATGATGATGAAGAAATATTAAATGAAAAAGAAATGATGATTGAGAAACAAAAAATGGAATTAGAGAACAAGGAAAAAGAATTGCAAGCATTTACTGATTTAGAGCAACAAAAGATGGACAAACAATTACAAGATTTAGTTTTTACACAAAAGACAAAACAAGAAAGTAGTCGGTTTTACGATGAACAATGTATTTTAATAAACAAATATATTTCAACATTTAGAGAACTTTATGAAAGAAAACCATTAAAAGATGAGATTATTGAGAACATTTCTGAAACCGTTGAAAAGAGAATTTTGGACGAATTTTTGAGAACTTATAATAATGATGAAATGGTTTAATATACTTAAATAAATTATAATTTGAATATTATGATGTATAATATTCAACTGATTTATGTAACACCTTTTTTGTATGGTTATTTATTTCATAAAATGTGCAAATTAATAGATAAAAATTGTCAAACAAGTTATGGGTTCTCCTCGTTGTTAATTTATACTGTTCCTGTTTTCTTAATGAACATACATAATACAATGAGTGTAGGTAAATATATGTTGGTAACTACAATGTCTGGTGTGAGTTTTTATTTTCATGTGATACGGGAAAAACATAATGATCCATATTTACATATAGTAAGATGCTTAGATAACAGCTTGGTGTTATTGGCTTCCTTGTTATATATTACAAAAAACCAGTATATATTAATATTAACACCTACATTTTTTTTACACTATAAGTTGGTATATCAAGATACTGAAGTACACTCTATTATTATGTTGATTTCAATTATAAAGCTTCTTTTAAATAAACCGTTTTTAATATTTATAATACTTCCTGGAATATACAGTATATATAATATTATTCAAAAGAGAGATAGTTTATTGCAAAAGTATATATGGCATATTTCATCAAGTATTGGATTGGGATATACACTAAGCTAATTATAGTTCAACAAATAGATCTTCTTCAGAGATTCCGTAAATCAAATTATTGTTTTCTTCAAATGTGAATGTTTTTTCATCATTTATGTTTGCTTCTTCGTCAAAGTTCTCTACAAAACACGCAAACTTCCTTATCTTTTTAATATTCATTGGAGATAAGGGATCGGCAGAAAAGAGATAAGAGTCTATTTGGTCTTTATAGCTGGGTGATGGATAAATAATTAATTTTGTTTGTCTTTTTTCTTCATCAAAGAATTTATTGTGTGTGTCATTTTCCGATTTTTCAACAATATAGCCAATTTTTGGGTATTGTAGGGCAATATTTTCACAGGTTCTCAATGTATGTAAAATAGAATTGTTTTGAAAAATGCTTTTTGGTTCTGTTTGTATAAAAGTTCCTTTTATGGCGCCCTTGTTAATTATTTCATCAATAATACAAAATTCAAAAGGGTTTGTTTCAAGTTCCAGTGAAGAGATATCAAAAAAAACACAGATTGTGTTGTTTTCTTCTAAAAACCCTTTGTAGTTTGTTTTACCAAACGGTTTTCCAAATGTATTTGTAAATAGATCTTGTACTTGTTTCAGAAATTCGTCGTTAATATCGTTGGAGTCGTCTTCTTTGGGATCTTTTGGATTTTGTGTATTTTCATCACTAATAATTATTTCGGATGTAGACTGAAATAAATGTTGATTTTGTTTAATCATAATAAATGGTTTCATATCAAGTTTCGTGTTTGGGAAAGAATATAAATTGTTGTTATTCTGTAAAAGGTATTTTGGAAAAGGTAATCGGCAAGATTGATCAATCATGTAACAACATAGATGAATGTTGTATTCCTTTAGATAGTCACGATCGTGGGTAATTAATGATAAATCATCGTCATCTAAATATTTAAAAGCAATACTGTCGTCTTCTTTTTCGTCTATGTTCTCCATAATATTATTATTAATTGGTTGTTCAATAGTGTTATCATCCGCGTCTTTATTCTCATTAATAGGTGTTTTATCGGTATTTTTATTAACAAACCGATCAAGGATGATGTTTTTAAATTCGGAATCTATTCTGTAATACATATAATAAAGTATGATAATATATTTTTAGAAGACGAACAAATAAAATTGACTAAAACATAATGATAATAGTAATGTAAAAATTTAGTAAAATGAATCAAGAAGAGTATTTGTTATCTGATCAAGAATCCTTTGAGGAAGAGGAACAGGAGATAAACTTTGGTTTTGATGCCTTTCCAGAATATAGTGAAGAATATGTAGATAATCAAGACAACGAATCTGAAAGTGATTCTGTATCGTATGTAATGGTAGGAAGAAAAAACAAGAGAAAAATTCAAAAGAAAAAACAAAATAAAGGAGATTCTGGATACAGAAGAATTAAAATAGGTAATCAAGAGTTCATGTATTTTGCTACGACAACAGTTCCTGGAAGGCCTATACGAGATGCTATTTATGGTACTTACATGAATGAAGATTTGGTAGGGAGTAGTGATGAAAGTTTATATTTCAAGGTTATATTTGCAGGAAATGGGTGTAACCAGCAAGTGGATCACTTGTTTTACGATAATCCGGAACAGTTTGAAAATCATATTTCTACCAAGGTTGAACAAAAGATAAAGGAAAAATGGTCAAAAATTTATAAATATGCATTGGAAGATAAACAGAAAAAAGTACCAAGAACAGTAAACAACATAAAAATAAAGTAAGTAATATAATAATAGTATAATGATAATTCTTTTTTTATTTGTAGCTTTATCCAGAAAAATGATAACACAATTATCTTGTGTTAATAATGTGATTAATGATAAAGAAGTACATAACTTATTTGATAGAAATTACACAAAAGGTTGTGATTTCAGATATAAAATGTTTGAGAACGACAGCATTTTGGAAATGGTAAATATTATAAAATATTTCAAGTATAAGGATTTATTGGAAACTTTGGAAAACAGAAATGTGTGTATACAGCAGAAATTAACTTATATAGAAGATTATGATTTATTGAATAGGTCAATGTCTATAAATATACAAAATGGAGGATTAATGGATGATTGGGAATTTAATTTTAAATAGTATAAAGTGTTTTTGATAATAACTGTATATGGTGAATATATTGTTATTTCCATTTTTTTTTTTAACTGTAAGTGGGTTTAGTAAAATAAGAGGTAATTTAAAAATGTCTGATGTAACAAGGATGTTGCCTTCTTTACAAGTACGAGAAAATTTACAACAAAGATTAGGTGATACGTGGAGTTATGGGGATTTATTTGAATTGAGCTCTAAACATATGGTTGATGCAGTAACCATTACAGCGGATGGTAAAACTGCGGTTGCTATTGATAATAGTAAAAATGTGGATATATCGCAACAATTGCATGTGGTTAAGATTTTTCCAGAAAACATTGATAGTTTATTACAAAATTTAATAGATAATCATGTAAATGTAGATATGATTGATATTCCAAAGAATGAATTATTTGTTTTTTTTGCAAAGGTGGGGGATGCATTTTATAACATTGCAATATATTATTTTGTAATTACGGCAGTATTAGCAGTAGTATCAAGGTTTGTAAGATTGCCGGGAAATAATTCAAATCTATTGAATCCATTAAATAGTGATAAAAATGAAATTGTAGACATATCAAATCTTAATACGACATTTGCAGATGTTGCCGGCTGTGACGAGGCAAAGTTTGAATTAATGGAAGTGGTAGATTTTTTGAAAAATAAAGAGAAATATGAAGCAGCAGGTGCAAAAATTCCGAAAGGGGTTTTGTTGGAAGGTAGCCCGGGTACAGGTAAAACATTATTGGCGAGAGCTGTTGCGGGAGAAGCCGGTGTTCCATTTATTACTGCAAGTGGATCAGAGTTTATAGAGCTATACGTTGGTATAGGTGCATCAAGAGTAAGAAGTTTATTTGAAAAGGCTAAGAAGAATTCTCCGTGTGTTATTTTTATAGATGAAATAGATGCAGTAGGTAGAAAACGTGGTGCTGGAATCGCGGGTGGTAATGACGAGAGAGAACAAACACTCAATCAGATTTTGACAAATATGGACGGATTTACGATTTCGGATGGCATAGTAGTGATTGCAGCTACAAATCGTATAGATGTTTTAGACTCGGCTTTAATTCGTCCAGGTAGGTTTGATAGAAAAGTGAATGTGGGATTGCCGGATAAAGAGGGTAGGAAAAAGATTTTTGGGGTGCATTTAAGAGGTAAGAGAGTGGGTAGCGATTTTGATTTGGATGAGATTGTGAGTCTGACGGCGGGGTTTTCTGGAGCAGAAATTGCTAATTTAGCGAATGAGGCAGCAATATATTCGGTAAGATCTAATACTACAGAAATATCGCAGAAAAATATTTTGGATGCGTATGAAAAGATAACGATTGGGTTGCCTGCAGAGAATGCAGACTCTGATATTGATGAGAAAAAGTTGGTCAGTTATCATGAAGTAGGACATGGATTTATGGTGGGTATATTCAAGGACATGTTTGATTTAAGAAAGATAACAATAAAGGAAAACAAGAATGGTGCGGGAGGGTATACATTGTTTACACCAAAAGAAAAATTTCAAAAGTATGCGACAAAAAGGTTTATTTTAGCGAATTTAATTATTGCAATGGGAGGACGTGCGGCGGAAACGTATTTATATAGAAAGTACAAAGATAAACAAAACATTATGAGAGACAATGATATTTTTGAAAAATTTACAGATTTAGACGTAACAACGGGTGCAGTGAATGATATTAAACAGGCAAATGAATTGGCAAAAAAGTATATTACAGAGTATGGGTTTGGTGATAAATTATGTTTTATAGACGAAAACAGCGCAAACGATATGCCTTTTGTGTCCAGGGATATGAACAACAATGAAAATATAGTAAGTAATGAAAAAAAATGTAGTATAGACACTCAAGTTGAATATTTAGTGGATTTTGCATATAAAAAAGCATATAGTTTAATTGAGAAGAATAGTGTTTTATTTGAAGAATGTGTTGAAATATTATTAAATGAAAAGGTGATAGATGGATCAAAATTGTACCAATATGTTGATAAAATAGAAAACAATATAATAGATATTTAATTTATAAATATATAGTAGAGAATGTACGATACTTCAATACCCACATTAGCTTATGTATTTATTGGAATTACGTCATTAGTAATAACATATTCAACTTTATCAAATAATGATGTAAAACAAGTAGAAAAACAAGAGGTTGTAGAAGAGCAACGTGAAGAAATACCAATAGAACCAGTTATACAAGATGATAATGAAGTAAAGAAAGAAGAACAAGTGGAAGAGGCTAATGAATCTGATCAACAACAACAAGCAGCTGATCAACAACAACAAGCAGCTGACCAACAACAACAAATACCTAATCAACAACAACAAGCAGCTGACCAACAACAACAAATACCTAATCAACAACAACAAATACCTAATCAACAACAACAAATACCTAATCAACAAGATAATGTGGGTGGTAAAAAAAAGAAATCAAAAGGGAAAAAGAAACGAACTACACGAAGATCATTGAGAAAAAAGAAAAAATCAAAATCAAAAGCAAAGAAAAATTAAATTTTTTGAATATTTTCCATGTTAGATACTTTTAAAAAATAATCAACCAATTCATCGTTTTTATAATCATTTATATAAAAGATGTTTTTTATACCACAAGCGGAGAGTATTTTCATGCAGTGTAGACATGGGTAATGGGTAATGTATGCGTCACATCCTTCACAACTCACTCCTCGTTTTGCACAATCTGTTACTGCGTTTTGTTCAGCATGTAACGTGGCTTGTTCATGATCATTTACAACAATAGATTGGTGTGGACATCCTGGTAAAAATCCATTATATCCTTGTGAAATAATACGATTATCTTTAACAAGTAAACAACCGACTTGTAATCTTTTACAAGGAGACCTTGTTGCGGTAACAGACACGATTTGTTTGAAGTATTCTTGCCAAGAAGGTCTATCCATTAATTTTCATTTAGAAAAAAATTGAAAAATATAAATTTAATATAAGAAACAACAAATGGACTTTAGTCAGAAGGGTAAAATAGAAACTCTTATTTTACCTAAACCTAAATTATGTAGGAAAAGTGCAAGTTGCTTTACAGGTATAGATATTTCTCAAATAAAAGATTTAGAACAGTTAGAAAAGATATTATTGGAAAAAGAAAAAAAAGATATGCGTTTTTTAAGATTATTAAAAAAAATATAGATATATTTTATATGTCTCATTTAAGTACACCAACTTCAATTTCAATTATGGTTTTTTATTCCATTTTAACTTTTTTTATTGGTCCTTTTATAACAAGACCGTTTATGAATGATCACCCAGATCAGTGTATAGCGGGGTTTTTGTTGGGGTTTACGATTAGTATTTTATTGTGGATGAAATTTGGAAGGCATTATACGATAGACGGGAAATTTAACACAAAAATGAAATAAATATTATCAAGAAATAAACTATATAAATAAGATTATCAATATAGTTTATATGGAAGATGAAAACATAACATTGCCTACTAATTTTAGGAATTTGGTAGTAGATTTCACAAATGATTTAACAAGAGTGTTTCCAGAATATGACATCTATTGGAGGAAGTATGGAGAACCTGACATTAGTGATGAAGAATTAACGAAATTATTGGAGCATTGTTCAAAAGTGTACCCGGAAAGATTTTTTGATATATTGTATCAAAACGAAGATATTTTTAAAGAAGATAGTGATATAAATACTGATTTTTTACCAAAAATGAGTTTTAAATTTTTATATAATTGCGAAGGAGTAACGGAAGGTTCAAAAAAGATAATGTGGAAGTATTTACAATTGATGTTGTTTACTGTAGTCGGTAGTGTTGATGATAAACGAAGTTTTGGGGATACAATGAATATATTTGATGGTATTGATGAAAATGTTTTACAAGACAAATTAAAAGAAGCCATGGGAAATATTTCGGAGGTGTTTGAGAACATGAAAGATAAAATGAATGATTCGGACGAAAAAACGACAAATAAAGAGGGTTCTACTGATGAACAAGAAATGCCAAATATATCAGGAATGCCGGGAATGCCGAATATTCCTGGAATGCCAAATCTTGAAAATCTACAAAATCATTTGAAAAAGTTGTTTGATGGTAAAATAGGGAAATTAGCAAAAGAACTTGCGGAAGAGGTTTCTGAGGAATTTCAAGATTTGATTGGAACAAATGAATCATCCAGTACTACAGATATCATTAAGAATTTAATGAAAAATCCAAGTAAAATAAAGAATTTAATGAAGACAGTAAGTTCGCGGTTGGATGAAAAGATGAAAAGTGGTGAAATTTCAAAGGATGATATTATGAAAGAAGCGGGAGATTTTCTGAATGAAGTTAAAAATACAAAGGGTGAAGCGGGTATGAATGAAATGTTGCAGTCCATGATGAAGAGTATGGGTGGATTAGGTAAAAACGCAAAAATAAATAAAAATGCACTAAATAAGTTGATGAAACAGTCTGAGAATAAAGAAAAAATAATGAAACGTGCGGAAGATAAAAAGGCAAAAATGAAACAAGAAGAAGCGAAAAAGAAGAAAGATTTCTTGGAACGTATAAAAGAACAAAATCGGTTAAAAGCTCAATATAATATATCACGCAAAAAAGACGAAAATGAATTTGTATTTAAAATCAACGGAGAAGATGTGCAAGAAAAATCATTTATTGATCCTGAATTGTTAGCAGAAATAGAAAAAGAAGAAAAAGAAGAAAAAGAAGAAGCTAATAAAACAACCACCAATAAAAAGAAGAAAAAGAAGAAAAAGAAGGTATAATTATCTGCATCCGATGGTTTGTAAATCATTATAAATATCTTCTATTGCATCGTGAGTAGAAGTAATAAATATATCTGGATAAATGGCATGTATAAATGCTTTAAAAGAAGCGATTGCAAGTTTGAAGCTGGTTTTCAACGAAAACTGTAAGTGTGAATAATACGTTAAACATACATTTTTAGGGTGATTAAAAAACATATAATCAATATATATAATGAATATTTTTAAATTTATAAATGTCTATGTTTTTTTGATAAGTTTATTTTTAGGGTTATTTGCAGTGTACGTAACAATGCCCGACTTAAGAATAATTAAGGTATATCCTACGCAAGAAAATGTGAATATTTTACAATATAAGGATAAAGCGGATAATTGTTTTTCATTAGAAGAGAAAGAGGTATTATGTCCAGTGAATAAGAATGAAATTAGTGAAGTACCAATACAGAATTAGCTGATTATTATTTTACATTGATAATGTATATGGATTTAAAAAGATTATTTACAACGGAAACAGGAAAAGTAGCAATATCTATCATTTTAGGACTTGGTTTAGCAAGTTTATTTAGAAAGGTATGTACATCAAAGAATTGTATTCAATTTGAAGGTCCCATATTATCAGAATTTGAAGGCAAGACATACAAACAAGGGGAAAAGTGTTATCAGTACAATTTAAAACATAGTAAATGTGACAATACTAAAAAAATATTACCAATTTCAAATAATAATGAAATTCAATAATTCGTTATACTATACAATGAAACATATATATTCATTGTATAGTTCATGGAAAGCAATTCTATCACTCGCATAGCGGACTTACCAAGTTCAAACAGTAATGCACAAGGTACGCAACCGCTGGAAACGATAAGTATTTCTAGTATGAAAACAAAACAAATGAGCGACGAACAAGTAAATTACACACCCATAAATGTTCATCCAAACCCCTATGGTATTTCTGATCAAAATCCAATTATGAACAATCCTGAAATACAACCGGAGAGACCGAATATTACGATTGATGGATTTCAAAACAATTTAAATGATAATATGAAAGTACCGGATGAGTACAGAAATGTGATTCAAAGCCAACCTGTTCAAAAATTACCTTCAAGAGATATTCCTATGAATCAACAAGTATATAATATTGATCAACAAATCAAACCAAACTATGTTCCACAATCTGAAAATGATGATTATGTTAGAAGACACAACGATATGACAGAAGAAAACGTACGAATGTATGAGCAAAAAAAACAAAACGAAAACAAATTAGATAACTTATTGAATTTATTGCAAATGCCTGTTTTTGTAGGGTTGTTGTATTTTCTATTTAACAGTCCAATGGTATCTGTGTACATGTTTAAACATCTTTCCTTTTTACGTATTTACAATGATGACGGAAATTTTAACTTATTTGGTTTGATTTTAAAAAGTCTAATATTTGGTCTGTTTTATTTAATTTTTAATAGTACGGTTGAATTTCTGATGCATATTTAAAATTAAAACAAAAATTTACTAACAGAAGAATTATAGGTTTGACTGTTTTTCATAGTTTTGTTTTTTGTTTTACTCTTTTTTTGAGTATAATTTTTTCTGCCGGGTGTATATTTCAAAAACCACATTTTATATTGTCTGGAATTTGGATTTATTTTTTTGTTTAAAAATTCTTTATGTTTGCTGGCTTTTTCGCCTTTAATTTGAGTGAGTGTTTTTTGTTTACCAATACAATTTATTTCAAATCGTTTTAAAATATTTTTTTGAACAAGACCTTTAGTAGATAAGATATTTATATAAAATGCAGACAGACAAGAAAGTCTTTCAATGTTATAATAAGGGGACTTGATTGAAATAAAGGCCAAATAGAAAGACAAAATAGTTTCAATCGTTGCAATATTCACTTCTTTACCTTCTATATTTATTCTGTTATAATTGTGACAAGCAACCGGTTTATATATATATACGATGGATTTATTGTTTACCTTTAATTCAATATGATCGCCAATGATCTCACCAATCTTCTTGTGTTTAACCAATTCTATTTTATATTTCTGTTCTTGATTTTTTAGCGTTTCTTTTAAGATTTTGGCAGTAGTATCAATATCTTCACTAATAATATCATAATCTGGTACATCTTGTATTAAATTTTTTTCTTCATCTTTCATAAACTTTGAGTATAAAAGTGTTGCATAACCTCCAAAAAAAACAACACCATTATCAATAAGTGTATCTCTAATTAATGTATTGGTATCTTCATCTAATTTTTTTTTATTATTAAATTCTTCTTCGGTACATTCAGAAGCAGACATGGGATAATGTTTATTTAATAAATGAAGTCTTGGCAATATTTTTTCCCAACGTTTTGGTTCGCCTTTTGGTCTGGATAATTCTAAGTAAGCAGACATTCTAAGAAAGTTAGGGGGTGCATAATGTATTCCATTTTTTTGTATGGTTTCTTTAGATAATTGTTTAAAAATATCATTATGTAAAAGAGTAATATCAGCAATAGAAATGACATTTACGAATACCTTAAAAGTTCCATAATGAACACCTGATTTTGCTTCAACTTCAGTGTACCCATTTTTATAATATATATCGGCAAGTTCTTTTGCATCTTCAATAGGGTTTGGTGAATAAAAATCATAATCGGGTATTTTAGTTTCTTTTCCATAAAACTGATCATATTTTGGCAAAACGTTATTTATAGCGATCCCGCCGTAACAAATTAATTTTTTTTTTCTTATGAAATTTTCAACAATGGAAATAAGTTTTTTAATATCTTGATTCATAACCTTTACATCTTCCACTTTTTTTTCATTTTCTTTAAGTACATTTTTTAATATTGCATTTTCACAATCTTGAAAGTTCATTTTAGAATTGCAGAATTTTTTGTTAAAATCAAGATTTTTGATATTTTTTGAATTTGCCATTTATATATTAAAAAGATATAATATTATATTTTTATTATATTATATGAGTAAAGCAGTAGAGATTAAATCAAATATAAAACATATTGAGAGTAATGGAAGTTTATCTTCAATATCATCGTTTGCAAGTTCGTCTAAAAGTTACGATTCTTTCTCTGAATTTAATACTTTAAATGATGAATTTAAAGAGGAAGAAAAAAAACAAGAAAGAAAATGTGAAAACAAAAAAGACATTATGATACGAAAGAAAGAAAATACTTTTTTTCCAATCCGTAAAAGGCGGGAAAGAGAAAAGGAAGTTATTAGTAAATCGCCACAAATAGAAGATATTAAACAATATTTAGACTATACTTCTTATTTTATAAACAAACCTAAACAAAGTTAAAGTCCTTTTTCTTCTTTTTGAATATTTTGGAAATAAACCAATGATGCAGCAAGAGGGGCTATACCGCCTCTACTATCATTAAAAAATATTTCGGAATCAATTAAGTTTTCATCTATGACATTATAACGGTACGCAACAACTTGTGCTCCATAATTCAGTATTAACTTTTGCATATTAGGGTTACTATTAGATTTGCTTAATGGTAAAACAACTTTGGTGGAAACAATATTGGTGGATATATTATCGTCTTTCACTTGAAAATACGTGGGTGGTTGATTTTCAATTTGCATAAGACTGAGTAAATTAAAATCTTGACTGCCACTTTCCAAATTTAGATAATTTGCTAAATCATAACAATTAACGTCAGATGCTTTACATTTAGCGTAATCTTTATAATCTCTATGAATGGTTTTATCAATGATTAAAATAATTTTTCCCATGGTTTCTGATAATTTTGTTTCTTTAGTTACTTGTCCTTCAAATAATTTAGGTTTTAATATAGCATCAACAGCTTTAGCAACGGCAGCGTAACAATTTGAATCTTTTGTTTTAATTCTTAAATGTAGGAAAAGAGGATCTTTTTTATTGGGTGATGTGTTGGAAAAACTGTTAGTTATGACAGTAGAAAAACAATCTTCTAAATCTATGTGATTATCTGTATCAAATACTTTAAAATTTGGGTCTGTAGATTCGGCGACAACTGCTTTGTAATTGTCATTTATGAGTGAATAAAACACTTCAAAATCCAAAAAACGGCAACCGCGAGACAAAACGTGTTTAATCATGTTTTTGTTAATACTTTTACCGGTTGTTGCAGAATTATAAGACGCTTTGATGCAATATTCTTTTAATGGAAGTTGAGCATATTTACTATCCAGACTTGTTAAAGTACTTAGAGCGGGTAGCTCGCTATTGCTTTTAATGTTTTCTAATTCTTGGTTATTAATATATCCAACCATATTTTCTGTAAATGATATACTGTTTACTTTTTGTGAATTATATAATTTGAAAAAAACATAAAATAGTATTATAAAAATGACTATGTACATAAAAATATTTAAAAGATCCATTATATATTCTATATATAAACAAATATAATAAAAATATATAATATAATATCAAATAATGGCAGGTGGTTTACTAAATATATTGGCAACTGGAAATAATAATCTGTTTTTAACAGGTAATCCATGCAAAACATTTTTTAAAGTGGCTTATGTTAAATATACAAATTTTGGATTACAAAAATTTCGTATTGATTATGATGGTTTAAGAGAACTACGATTAACGGAAGATTCGCATTTTACATTTAAAATTCCAAGATATGCGGAGTTGCTTATGGATACCTATATTGTTGTTACTTTACCAGATATTTGGAGTCCAGTCTATGCTCCATGTGAGGATACAAGTAATCGGTGGTCTCCGTATGATTTTAAGTGGATTCGTGAAATTGGTACACAAATGATTAAAGAAGTGACGATTAATTGTGGGGGGTTGATGTTGCAAAAGTATACTGGACAGTATATGGGTGCAATGGTAGAAAGGGATTTTTCAAGTGAAAAAAAAGACCTATTTAATGAAATGACTGGAAATACAACTGAATTAAATAATCCAGCGTATGCTTTTGGCAGAACAAATGCGTATCCATCTGCTTCATATACGGAATCTTCGGTAGGTGCAGAACCATCTATAAGGGGTCGTAATTTGTTTATACCAATAAATACTTGGTTTACGTTAAATGCAAATTGTGCGTTCCCATTAGTGGCTTTACAATACAATGAATTAACAGTTAATGTAACATTTCGTCCTATACAAGATTTATTTCAAGTGCGTGATGTATTTGACCAGTCGTTTTCATTTCCTTATATAAAACCTGATTTTAATCAATCCCGATTTCAGATGTATAGGTTTTTGCAAACGCCTCCTTCGTCGTATGTTTCGGCGGAGTATTACGAGAATAAGATAAGTACATGGAATGCAGATGTTCATTTACTATCAACGTATTGTTTTTTATCAAAAGAAGAAACAAAAAAGTTTGCAGCGGAAGATCATATTTATTTAGTGAAAGATGTTTTTGAATATAAATTTGATAATATAGTAGGTTCAAAAAAGTTGAAAATAGAATCCAATGGTATGATTGCAAGTTGGATGTGGTTTTTGCAAAGAAATGACGTGAATTTAAGAAATGAATGGTATAATTATACCAATTGGCCGTATCAAAGTTTGCCTTCAAACATAACCTTAGCACCAATTACTCCGTTCAATGATAGTTCTTTAAATGTGGGTATGGGTATACATCCGTTGACAACTGAATTAAATACAGGAATTACAATAACAGGCGATTTTAAAACAGAAAACCGCAAGGATATATTGGAAACATTTGCAATATTATTAAATGGTGAATACAGAGAAAATTTATTAACAAAGGACGTTTATAAATATGTGGAGAAATATACAAGAACAAAGGGTTTTGCAAAAGATGGGTTGTATTGTTACAATTTTTGTTTAAATACGAGTCCATTTGAGTATCAGCCGTCGGGGGCCATCAATATGAATAAATTTAAAAATATAGAAGTGGAAGTGAATACATATATTCCAACAGTGGATCCCTCAAGTTCCAGTTTTGATGTTGTTTGCGATGATGCTGGAAATTTAATTGGTGTACGTAGTTCAAATTACAGATTATATGAATACAGTTATAATTTGACATTATATGAAGAAAGATATAACGTGTTATCAATAATAGGAGGGAATTGTGGTATGATGCATGCAAGATAAGTTTACTGGAAAAGATAAATATATATTCTAAAAGTATAATATATATTTGATCATGGAAAAAAAAGAAAAAAATATGTTTAGTGAGAATAATGATGATCATAACTTTCAAACTGTTCATATGGAAAATAAATTAAAAAATATAAAAAAAAGAAAAGTAAAAAAAGTGAAGCAAAATTTTAAGAACATTGAAACGTTTGAAGTATTGACAAATACAAATGAAAATAAAAAGGAAAAACCTATCAAAAAAAAAGACAAGAAAAAAGAAACAATTATTGAAGGTAATACAAACATTGACGAAGAAGAAGGAGATATTAATGATAGAAATGATAGGAGTATGTACGAAGGACATGATGATATTGAAGATCCAAAAGGAAATTTAACTTGGAAAGAACAAATAAGTAAATTTATTAAAGATGCTTATTCTTATATTGATCTTTCCAGACACATAGGAGATAACTTAGCAGATGTTCTTTCAGATGGAAAAGCCACAGAAAAAGACAAAGTTCTATTACGTGAATTTATTTCTTACATGATGGCAGCTTTACTCAGCTATCCGATTACATATAATTGGTATTTTTATGTATTTTATGCGAAAGAACAAAATATTGATATTTTAAAGTGTGATCCTCTAAAACTAAGAGAGATGGTGAATCCGTCGGAGACTGAAGAAAAAGAACAAACCGGAATTGATATAATTGCAAGAACATTTATAAGTATATTTTTATGGTTTTTTGAGTTTGTATTTTGGTTTCCATTTACAATAGAAGTTATTATTAATTTGGTAAATTTAATTGGTAATAATATTTCAAATCCGATTAAATTTGTTGGATTATATTTTGTCGTATTTATTTTTATTAAATTCTTTTTTTTAATATTTAAAAATGTAATTCTTGGTTTTTTGGGTAATGAAACAAACAGTTATGTAATTTATGCTTTTGTATTTTTAGTAGTGTTTCTTATTTTTTCATATGCTTTTAGAGCTACTACAAGAGAAAGTATAGGTGATACGATTATTGCAGCTCCCATCCTAATTTTGGTAATACTTTTACGTATGTTATTTGTATTTATATTTACTGTTCCTTTAGCTGCATTTGTGATTTTAATATATTTAGTATTCTATTCATTATTTCCAATATATGTATACAGTAAGTCGGATGAAATCTTTACTACTTTTGATAATTTACATAAAGACACGGAGAAGATTATAAATTTAGAAGAACAATGTGATCCAAGCACAATGCAAATTATAATTGAATTTGTTGTTGATCTTATAAAAAATATTAAAAATTATATTCATTATATAGTAACAGCAATCATCGCCAGTATTTTTATATTTATATTTTATTTTGACATGTCAAATGTGGATAGTATAATAAATGGAATTAGTTTGAAAGAAATTTTAATAGCATTATCAAGTATTTTATTGAGTTATCCAGTATATATCGTGGGAAAGAAAATCTATGAAGTCATACAAACAAGATATAACAAATAAATACAAATATATTGTTTAATGTTTAATCATATAAAACATTTTCAATAATTATGGTATATGCCGAAAAAAAAAGCAAATAAACATAACCCATATGTTTCTATTTGTACGCCAACATTCAACAGAAGACCATTCATAGAAACTATGTTTCAATGTTTTAGAAATCAAGATTACCCAAAGAATAGAATGGAATGGATTATAGTAGACGATGGAACCGATAAAATAAGAGATTTGGTTGAATCTTCCAATATACCCGAAATAAGGTATTTTGAATTGGAAGATAAAATAATGTTGGGAGCAAAACGTAATTTCATGCACAAACAATGCAAAGGTTCTATTATTGTTTATATGGACGATGATGATTATTATCCACCGGATAGAGTTTCACATGCAGTTGAGAGATTAATGGGTGATCCAAAAGCGTTATGTGCAGGAAGTAGTGAAATTTATATTTATTTTAAACATATAAAGAAAATGATTCAATGTGGACCTTACGGTCCAAATCATGCGACTGCAGGAACATTTGCATTTAAAAAGGAATTGTTAAATAATACCAGGTATGAAGACGAGGCTGCTCTTGCAGAGGAAAAAGCTTTTTTAAAAGATTACACAATACCTTTTGTTCAATTGGATCCATTAAAATCTATTTTGGTTTTTTCACATGAACATAATACGTACGACAAAAGAAAAATGTTTGACAATGCTCACCCGGACTTTTTTAAAGAGTCCGACAAAACGGTGGATATGTTCATAAAATATGGAGATGAAAAAAATGTAAAACAGTTTTTTATGAAAGATATTGATAACATGTTAAAGAATTATGAACCCGGATTACCAAATATGAAGCCAGATGTATTAAAACAAATGAAAGAAATTGAAATAAAGCGAGAAAAAATGATAAAGGAGATGCAAGATAAACAAAAGAACGGTCCAATTATGATTAATGAACCTGGAAAAGAATCAAGACAATTGACGAATCCCGAGATTGTGCAGATTATTCAATCCAATCAGCAAATAATTCAAAATTTATCAAAAGAAAAAGAAGAATTGAATAAAACGTTGATGGGAATACAAAGTCAATTAATAGAAATATCAATGAAGGCCGATAGTTTAGAAAAAGAAAATAAGTTAATCAAGGAAGAAAATAATAAATTAAAAACGGCAAACAATGATGTTGTAATTAACAATAAAAATGAAGCGCAAACTATCTTTTTGAAAAGTGATCCTGTCATTGCAGTAGATATAAATGCCATTTAATTTTTTGTTTTATTATATTAATGAAACAAAAATATTTTTATGATCCAAAACACGGCGGATGTTTAAGGATCTTTACAACCACTCAAAAAAAGGTATCTATTATAAAAGGTGCTTACGGTAACGACGAAGATTATACTGGATATTGGTTTGCAGAAGTGAAACATATACCCGAAAAAACAATAGATAATCAAAAATATAATTTATTAGTAGATTTCAACTTAAAAAAGGGTTTAACACACAAACAACAATATTATGCTTATATGAAAAACAGAAAAATAAAATGGGAAGACGGTAATGTATGGCTACAAATGTATGGATAATTAAAAATCGTCTTGCATTTCTTCTTTTTTGGCACTTTTATCAAGATAACGATACATGCGTTTTATATCTAATTTGCATATATCATAGTCTTCAAACGTTTTTTCAAGATTTGCTAATTTTTCGTTGTCATTTGAAAAATCGCCATTGTTACATAATCTTATTTCTTGAAAAAAAGAAAGTAAATCTTTTTTGTCCATGCATAGTTTTTGGGATAAATCTTGAATAAACAGAGAATTATTGTATTCAGTAGAATATTTTGTTAATACTTTTGTAAATCGGACTTCATTTAGATCGTTTAATTGTAAATGGTCTGTGTTGTTATGAAAAATATAATTATTGTAAAATGTTTTTATTAATGAACTCATTTCATTGAATTCCCAAATTTGACTTTGAAACGTGATTCGGTCAATGTAATCAGCAAAACATATATTTCGCAATAATTTATAATATAATGGGTATGCAACATCTTTAGGTAAGTCTTTGATTTTATCTATAATATTTTCATGCCATAATAAAGCCACAATTGTTCTATCTGTTTCATTCATCAAAACATTGTGTAAAGACAATGCATAATTATTTTGTAAAAGTTGATTTGTAATAGATTTAGAGTCTTCGTTAAAACTTTTCATTTGAAATATATTTAATAACTTGGATTCATCGCCTTTACCATCTAAGGTGGAGACAACACGAATGGCAAAGTTTAATTTTCGCATATCGCCTTGAATATACTTAACCATCATTTTGAAAACACTTATTTTTAGTTTTTGATTTTTACAATTCTTTTTTAGTATTTTGATAATTTCATTATCTTGAGGAGAAGGCAATTCAAAAACATTACATACTTTCATAAGTTCTCTCATTTTTTTATCGGTATAATAATTTCCAATACAAATAATTGGATTCATTGTTTTTCCTTCTGTTTTTTGTTTCTTCGTTTTCTTTTGTCTTATTAATTTTATTAAAGCATTGATTCCGCCTTTATCTCCACTATTCATACCATCTATTTCGTCCATTACAATTGCAATTTTGGTGATCTTTTTTGTCATCATGTTTAAAACGTTTTTATTGGATATATTATTTGACGTTATTGTTTCAATAAGGTTTTTATTTCGTATATCTCCCGCATCATACTTTATAATGTCATAGTTTAATTTTTTTAATATTTTTGTAATTAAGAACGTTTTTCCAGAACCTGGAGAACCATAAACATAAATCCCTTTTTTATAGTTTATATTTTCACATTGTGTTTCAAAATTATTTAAAATAGTTGTAATGTCATCTTCTATTTCTTTTCTTCCATTGAAATAACAATTATAATCTTCACTTTCTGTCATATTATATAAACACCATATTGTTTATATAATTGTTAAACGAATTATCTTCCAAATGTACTGAAATCTGCTGTTCTCGGTAAAAATTCATTTGTTGGTCTGTATGGTATTTGACCATAATAAGAGTAAGGATCGCTTTGATATGTTGTGGTTTGTTGGTTATCGCTTCCAGATGTTTGGGTTGTTGTATTTGTAGATAAAGGTGTAGTTGTTGTATTTGTAGATAAAGGTGTAGTTGATTGATTAGATGCTGTATTTACCACGTTACCGCCCGAATCTATTAATGAAGAAGCCACATCACCTACAGCATCTACTGTACTGGAAGCAAAGTCGCCTACAATTCCTACTGCAGATGATGCTACTCCACCTACTGCATCTACACCTGAACTTGCAATATCACCAACGGCGCCGACAGTATTAGAAGCTGCACCCCCAACAGTATTAATTAAATTTCTTTCTTCTTCTGGGTTTTTGGAAGAAGAATCTCCTGCTACGGTTGAATTGCCATTGTTAGATAATGTCCCTGATCCACCTGCTCCTCCACAATTGCTACAAATAGAATCACCATCTATTTTTAAAGATGGACACGCTGGACAAGAAGGGCATACTGGGGGAACAACTTGTGTTTTTAATATATAATTAGATAAATTTAATTCATTACCACTTGCATCAGCTGTTGCAGTAGAGGTTGTTGAACTGGAAGAGGTTGTTGAACTGGAAGAGGTTGTGATTGATTCAACAGAACCCGTATCTATTCCATTTGGATTAAATCGTTTTAAATTGTTGATTACGACACTACCATTGATATTCTTTGCAATAATCGCAACAACAGAATCAAATGAATTACACATAAATAGTACTGAAGTTCCACCGCTTTCTTCTTCAATAACTCTTACAGAATAATCACTTACACTTTGATATCCGTCGTCGTCTCCAAATGTTCTTTCTTCTGTACTATCAGAAACATTAATAGTGATTAGATTATCCTGGTTTCTTTTATACACCTTAATTTGACTATTTGCGTTATTCGTTACCAACAAGTTACCGTTTTTCATATCGTATTTTACATATTTACTCATTTGATATACTTTTCGTGAACTGTTATAGTTGGATTCAATGACTTCCCTATTATTATTGGAATCAATATCTTGAATGTATGCACTTACTGATAACACTGAATTATTCATATTTTTACTGTAAACAGTTGAAGTATTGCTAAATAAATAAGAATATACATTGACTGGCGTATCTGGGGATGTGTTTATAATATGAACAAATGTACGTTTATCCCATGGTATATAAAATACTGTATAGTCATCAGTTTCATCACTATCAGTTCTATAAATTAAAGTAGTATAAGAAGACAATAGACTGGTAGGTTGATCGGGGACTACCGTATCAGTAGAAGTGATTGTATATGTGTAGACGTCTACCGAATCTCTGGGAAGTATGCTTAAACTTGTAATCGTATTACCAGCAAGATCAACATTTCCACCATCCTCATATTCATTAGAATCTACTTCTAACAAGTTTCCATTGATATCATCAAAGTATAAACTATCATACAATTTATATGGTGTTATACTATCATCACCACTACTGTATTGAGGAATAGACACTCTACCTAAGGAACCTCCATCATAATTAAAACTGATAAACCCTTCTTGCATTGAGAATGAATTACATAACATTGTAAATAGGATCAATATAATAAACATTACTAAAAATATTATAAATGGTGTTATTGTAATTTTCATAATTAAATATATAGTATATAATGAAAATATATGTTTAAAAAAGATTTAAATAAAATTGAAAATTAAAAATGTTATATTAAAGTATTAACAATGTGCGAGAGGTTTTATGATGAATCAAACAAATACGAATTGTGTATTGATGAAGCCGGAAGAGGGTGTTTATTTGGAAGAGTTTATATTGGTTGTGTTGTTTTACCTAAACATCCTGCATCATTTGATGGAACAAACATAAAAGATAGTAAAAAATTTTCTTCTAAAAAAAAGTTAAATGAAGTATCCGAGTATATAAAAGAAAAAGCGTTTGTTTGGCATGTTGAATTCATAGATGCTCAAGAAATAGATAAAATTAATATTTTACAGTCTGTTATGAAGGGTATGCACAAATGTATTAAAAATGTTATTAAAAAAACCAAAGAACTTGATAATACTGCATGTTTTAGTGATTTTACCGCAGTTATTGACGGTAATTATTTTAACCCTTATACAGAATTTGATTCAGATAAAGATGTCATCAACACACTCAAACATGTTACTGTTAAACAAGGAGATGCTAAATATATGGGTATTGCATCAGCCAGTATTTTAGCTAAAACATCAAGAGATGCGTATATCTTGGAAATGTGTGATAAATATCCAAAATTAGATGAATATTATAGTTTTAAATCAAATGTTGGTTATGGTACTAAAAAACACATTGAAGGTATTCATACACATGGGATCACTAAATGGCACCGAAAAACGTTTGGAGATATTTGTAGAAATGCGAACATAATTGAAATCCCAGAAACAATCTAAATTAATTATACATCATCTTTTCTATATCCTCTTTTTTTACATAATAATAATTTGGATTGCTGTCGTTTGTACTATACCCGATGATACATTTCTTCTCATCTTCTTTGTAGACAAAACCCAATGTATATTCAACTCTTGTTTTATCAAAAGTAAATATACAAGAATATCTTTTCATAGAAAAATCGGTTTTGTCTAAAACCACAAACATATGATAATAATGTCTTTTTTCTTCATAACTAACAATATGAACAATAAACCAAATCTCGTCGTCTATTTCAACTCCATTTGTACTTCCTCTAACCAATTTAAATACGTTGTCTACTTCTACTCTTTTATGAATATTTACATCGCGGATACATAGCTTTTTATCAAACAGTGTTTCGTCAAATTTACATATTGTTAATGGAAACCATGAATAAATAATATATATTTCATCATTGTTGCTAAACAACACCCAATTCTTTTCTACTGGATGCTTATTTTCTATATTTAATAAACAAGAATATGTACGTTTATTTTCCAGATCAAGCTTGCCATACTCAATATGTGTATGTAGTCCAGGATGTTTTGTAATTGTAGTTCCGGTAAAATAGAGTTCATTTTTAAAACTAAATAATCTCATGTCTTCAATACCTTTGTAATAACAATCAAATTGATTATCATATGCAATCTCAAACTCATCCTCCTTTATTAATTTATTACAATCAAAATGAAAAACACTGCAAATGTTTCTTGTTTCCACTCTGGATAATGGTTCATACGTTCCATTTATGTTTTTTGATTTATATTTTCCTTCCTGATCTATATAATAATTTATAAATCTAACAACAACATATAGTTTATTATTGTGCATACAAACACTGGGGGTAGAAGGATGATACTCAAATGCGTGTTTTTTTGTGATATTTTTGCCAATTTGTGTTAGGTTCTCCAATGGTAGTTTCCCAACACTTGTCTCTTTTTTTAAATTCAACGCATAGAATTTTAAATTACTAAGGGTACTGTTTTCAACATAAGAAGGAACATTCTTGTTTAATAATTCCAAACATAATCTATTCATAACACTATTTTCAATATTTATGTAATATCCGAGTATAGACACTTCATAATCAAGTTTGAATCTATACACATCTTTCATTAGAAATAACTCATTGTCTTCATTTGGAATGCTGTCTTTATGCATTTGTGCCATTTTATAAAAATGAAAAGCTAACAAATGTTTTCCTTTACATCTATAATAATATATTATTTCGTATATACCTTCTAATCGGTGTGGTAAATGTTGGAACCCGTCTAACCAACTATTGATAGCTTCGCTCATATTGTTATTTTTTTTATAACACGTACCAATATTGTAATAACAATGCCAAATTTCTTGTTCCCATCCGCCCAACTGTATTCTTTTTTTATAACATTCAATTGCTTTTTCGTATTCATTATTGTCTCTATAACTATTTCCCAAATAGAATAAATACCTATCGTTTTTTGAATCGGTTTTTAATGCATTTTCCAATAACTGAATGTCTCGTTCGTACTTATTTTTTTTACAACCTCCATTTCCAACATCATTAATTTTAATTTCATCTTTTGATAAGAAATCCGATGAGAATTTTTGAGTACTTGTAATAAATTCGTGCGTAACTCCTTTATAAAAATAGTTTACAGATGTTTTCATCAATCTAAAATTTTTGTAAGCTAAAGATAGGTTTTCTTGAATTAAGTAGTATGCATCGTATGTTAACTTTTTTTTTAGTTCCACAATATTTACATTGTCGTGAATGATTAATTCCATATCAGCGTCTAATAACAAGATGTAATCAAATTCGTTTTTGTATTTGTAACACTTTTGTAGGGCATAATTTCTGGTTTTTTCAAAGTTTTCAAATTGGGTTCTCCAAATCTTTCCTGGAATTTCATTCTCATCAAAGAATTCACTTATTATTTGTATTGTGTTGTCTTCACTTCCAGTATCTACAATAACAAAATAGTCTATAAAACTACAAACACTTTTTAGTAATTTAACAATTATTTCACTTTCGTTTTTAACAATCATATGTAAACATATTTTAGGAACATTTTGCATATTGTTTATTTAAAAAACCTTTTAAATATATTTTTATTTAACAAATAATTTATAAATATAGTATAACTGATATGTCTTTTACCAGATTTCATGATGATCCCAGTAGAATAAAAAAACAGAGTGAAGAATCTTCTTTTCAAGGAAGATATTTTTTAAATACCCCTGGTCAAGGAATGAATTTACCGTTTGTAGAAGATCCTCATGTACGTCTTCAAAAATGGGGAGCGAATTTACATACAAATGCTGTAAACTTAGAAAGTGATTTATATGGATTAAGTAGAAAGATGAATAGAGATTTGATTGATAAAAATAATTATATGAATGCAAAAGTGAGTTCAACACAAAATAAATACAGAAACGAAAACCCAACAACAGAAGAAAGTCGTGCAAGCCATCCTGGATGGATGTATAGAGGAATAGAACAACCAAGATGGGAAATTCCTTATTTAAATCCACAAAATAGTTTAGAGAAAAATTTTAGTCATAATTTACAGACTCGTATTTTAGAAAAAGATCATTTTGTACCGACTATTCCTGTTGTAAATAATAATCATTATTATTTGACAGGTTCATCCTTATGTACAGGAAACAATAAAAATTGTCTTAACACACAATTTCTATAAAACATTAAATTTATAATATGTTATTATAATATTATATATTATAATGGAATTAGCGATACCCGGAGTAGCCTTAGGCCTATTATACGTAGTCTCTAATCAAAAAAAAGATAATAATAAAGAATCATTTTCTAACCAGGAATTGCCCAACACAAATATACCAAATAAAAATTATCCCGATGAAACATTAGAAGGAATAGAAGAGTACGAAAAAACATCATCACTATCAACTGTTAACAAATTTAACGGAAATGGCGCGTATACTGATAAATATTTTCATTCCAGACAAAACCAGTCTTCTACTGATATGCCAACTGAAGAAAATTTTACTTCTTTAACTGGAGAAACAGTAGGAAGTGAATATTTCCAACACAACAATATGGTCCCTTATTTTGGAAGTACAAATAGAACAGTACAAACGTATTCGAATTCAAACGAAGGACTTTTAGACAGATATACGGGCAGTGGTTCTCAAATCTCTGTTAAAAAAGAGCAATCACCATTATTTAAACCTGATGAAAATGTTCACTGGGCTCATGGTGCACCTAATCAAAATGAATTTTTACAATCCCGTGTTAACCCAAGTTTAAAAATGGCAAATGTAAAACCATTTGAAGAAGAGCGCGTGGCTCCAGGTTTAGGTTTAGGATATACAACAGAAGGATCTAATGGATTTAATTCAGGAATGATGCAACGTGATCAGTGGATGCCAAAAGGTGTAGACGAATTGCGTGTATTGACAAATCCAAGAGCAGGTGGTATTTCATTGGTAGGACATGAAGGACCCAGAAATGGAATAACACAAAACGTTCCTACCCAAGAAAATATGGGAACTATGGAAAAGTATAGACCAGACCGTGATTTTGAAATGACTCAAGATAGATATTTAACGACAACCGGTCTTGAAAAAGGACAAGCATTGCACTCTATACCAATAGATAGACATGTGAACCGCCCAGAAACGACAACATCGTATACAGGAGCTGCTGCTGCTGAACAAAATGCGACTTATGTTACTGGTGAATATATGCCTTCTACGAATCAAGAACTTGGTCCAGTCCCCTTAGGTGTAGCAAATGCAAACAGCAGAAATCATGCTACCAATAACGATTATGGAATGAAATCTAAAATGGCATATCCAAACAATAGAAGTGTTCAAAAACAAGACACTTATTTTGGTATGGTGAGTGGTGGATTAAATGCTGCGATTGCGCCTTTACTTGATGCACTAAGACCATCAAGAAAAGAAAATATAGTTGGTTCATTAAGACCTTATCAAAATGCTGGTAAAAAAGTTCCAAATTCGTATATATTTAACCCTGCCGATAAATTACCAACCACTATTCGCGAAACAACAGAAAATTCTAAAAATCACTTGAATGTAAATGCTAACCAAAATGGAGGTGCTTATATGGTTTCAAAACAACAGGTTGCATATACAAACAGAAATGAAACAGGAGATTTCTTTTACACAGGTAATGCAGGTGCTACAGATGGTACAAGAGAACTTAAATCATACGAATCAGTTAAAAATCAACGCAACAATGATATTAAATCATCTACTATTAATGGTAGATTAACAAAAGGAAACATGGCTTTGTACAATGGTGACTTAAAAATGCGAGAGAAGAAAAATGACGAGATGTTAAAAATGAACAGAGATGTTGTTGGAAACATGCCTTATCTGGCTCCTGATGTTGCAAATATGGGACGCGTTGCTGGAAATCATAACACATTACCTACAAATGTGCATAGTCAAAGAAACGATATAAATTTTGGAGATCAATTGAAAGAAAACCCATATGTTGTAAATTATAAAACAGGGTTGTAATTTGTTCTAAATAAAGAATCATCTAATTCTCTTTGTTCAATTAAATTTTTCAGTTTTATATTTAATTCTTCACCCTTTTCTTTGATCAATAAACAATCGTCTGACGTTTCCTCTACCGTATTGCAACTTTCATAAGATTTATTTAAATTATAACATCTTAATGTATTTATAGGTCTATAATATTTTAAGTCTAACGTAAATAAGTGTCTTTCTGAAGTTATCATATTTTTATTAAAATATTTACATTCAATATCGTTTTTTTTAAATTCAATATAGATAAACTGGAACAAATCTTCATCTTTTATGTTGTGATTTTGAAATAAAAAATCGGACTTTTTTATTTCAAATAAATTTTGTCCGAACGAAGATGCTTTATTTAAATAACTTGTTAAATGCTGACATACAAAATACTGAACTTGCTTTTTTGTTACGTCTATTTTAATATCATCCATAATAAAACTGTAAATGAGATGTAGAATCTCCCATGGAAATACTGTACCTAAAATAAAATCACGAAAGTAATACCACCTTGAGCAAAATTCTTTTTTATGATTATTTAAACTTTTATAAGGAACATAACTACTATAATTTATATTCATTTAAATATAAACTATTCAATCTTTAATATATTTCACTTTTATATTTATGGAGGCGTTGGCTTTTTTTTGCTTTTTGATTTTTTCGTAGATTTTGTTTTTCTTTGGCTTTTTGGTTGTTTCGTAGATTTTGTTTTTCTTTGGCTTTTTGGTTGTTTCGTAGATTTTGTTTCTATTTTTGATTTTGTAATGACTTTTCTTTTGCTTTTTGTCACGGGTCTTTTTTTGCTTTGGCTTTTTTCAAGGTTAACACTATCTAATTCAGGTTCATAATCTAATACGATTTTTGCAATGAGTGTGTCATTTTCTTTAATTACTATAAATTTGCTTCTATCACCTTGGGCATCGCCTTCAAAAAATATTATGTCATTCTCGCGTATGTTTTCTCCTTCAAGTAAATATTTCAGACTTTCATTATCAAAAACAACATGAGTTCTTGTGTTCATATATATTATTAAAATATTTTATTCAATCTTCTTTGATTTATATACAAAATTATATAATACCTAAACAAAAATACGAATATATATTAATAATCTCCACTTGTACTATCAGTATTCATAATCCCACTTGTTTGAATATTTAAATTAGAATGGTAATGATTTACATTGGCTCTTTCATAATTATTATTTACACCAGAACTTGAAGAAATCTGTGAAATAACATGATTAGAAAGGATACTGTTGATAGTAGAATAATTATCAAAAGGATTATCAAAATTATTATAATAATAATCTATCTTTTTCTCATATTCATTTACGAAATCACTTACTAAATTAAAATTCTTTATGTGACAGTTTTTATATTCTTTGTTATAATTAACAGGTATAAGTGATTCTTTTTTTGTCTTCATATCAAAACAATACTCCTGCGTCCCAGTTTTAAAATATTTGAACTCTACTTTTTCACCGAAATCAGGATTCTCCTTTTTAAATTTATTTAACATAGCATTAACGTACAAATGATTATCTCTCTTAACATGTGAACATAACGAATATATACTTAAATAATAATATTTTAAAAATGGCCCAAAAATCTTAACAATATCACTTTTAGGTAAATCTGGGTGAATAATTATTTTTTCGCTTTTATGTCCATTGTTATATTCTTGAATCATATCCAATATTGAATCATACCAATCGTATTTATCTTTTAAATTTATACTTTTTAATTTATTATCTCGTAATACAGACTCGTATTTATTTATAAAAATATTCATTGAAAAATTACAATAAAAAAAATATTGAAACTCCTTGTTTACATTGTATAAACTCGTTTTTATAGAAAAATAGAAATAATATAAATGCGATTTTAAAAAGGGTAAATTATTAAATGGGTTCTTTACAGGCAAGGGCTCATTATAAAAATTATCACTATTTGATAAAGCCTTGTATATTATTTTGTTAATATCGTTAAATGTAAATATGTATTTTTTATTTTCATGTAAAATAGATAACGTATTTTTTGTATTTTCATCAATTGGATTCATATACATATCATTTTTCAACGCATATTCTTTTTTTTTGAATTTATATAGAAATGCAAGTTTATTAAACCCATGATATATTTTCTGTGTATGTGAAAATTTATCTAAAAAACGTATTTTGTCGTTTTCGGGAATAAATATATTATTTAATAGTTTTCGTATATAATTGAATTTTTCTTCGTAACTATGAAGTGAACTGGATATTATGTTTCTAATACAATTCGTATAGAAACAATATAAATCTGACTTGTTTTCTAAAATTACTTTTTGAAAATGATTTTGCCCTTCTTTAAAGGATATATCTTTTTTTGAAATAATACTTGTATTATATAAAATCTTTTCAAATATTAATGCAAAACTACTCATTATATAATAATACAAATTATTTTTATATAATATATAAATAATATTTAATTGACCATTTATATTGTATCATTGCAATTGTCAAGTGTATTTTTACTTTTTAAAAACTTTATTCTACGTGTTGACATAAAAACCAATTTATTAAATGTAAGCGTTGAATACCGAAACCAAAACATTCGTACTTTGTACCACCAATACAACCATTCTAAACGAATTATTAGACCTTTAAAAATATTTTTGTACGGGTTATAAAATGAAAAAATTAGATCAAGTAATTCTTCCGGTAAATTATAAAGTCTATTATTATATTCTTTTAGAATGTGTTTTGTTTCATTTTTCATAGTATATACTATACACTGAAACGAAATTTATTTCAAAATGTTTAAATTAATTTCACAATATAGTATATATTATGAAAAATGAAATTGTTGGTGAAGGAACGTTTGGGTGTGTAATTAAACCTGCATTAAAATGTGATAAAAATTCAAATGTAAATAATAATATTTACAAAAATACACTTTCAAAAGTTATGTTAAGAGAAGATGCTTTTGAAGAATTAGACGAAATGAAAAAAATAAGTAAAATAAAAAATATTGAAAAGTTTACTATACGAAAACCTGTCTATTGTAAACCGGAAATAGACGAGAATTTTATTCAAACTGTAAAAAACTGTAAAACAAATAGAGTAAAAAGACAATTTCAAACATCCAAAAGTGGATTAAGACAACTTATTATTGATGATGGAGGAGTTGATGTTAGTAAATTTTATACAAATATATTACCTAATATATCAAACGAAGATAAAAATATTTTTTTCACATCAATATTACAATTGTTTAAAGGTTTGCAATTTTTTTCGGATAATGATATTGTGCATCGTGATATAAAAACATTAAATATTGTATACAATATTCAAACAGGAAACATTCGGTATATTGATTTTGGTATGGTGATTTCCAAATCTACATTTATAAAACAGTCCAAAGAAAACAATAATAGACATGCTCAATCTTGGTATTATTATCCACCTGAATATAGTTGTGCAAATAAGAGTAGATTTAATGCTTATTCAAAATGCCGTAATTATAAAAAAGATTATGGAAACGATTTTGATGCATTCATTCATGATAACGCAAATTGTTTTGATAGTTATTGTTTATCTTTGACTTTAATGCAAATGATAGAATCCTTACAAATAGATAAGGTCTTGCCTAAAATTCATTATGATAAATTTTTAACGGATTTTCTTAATTTGATGAAACTCTATAGCGAGAAAGACATAGTTATCCGTAGTAAGGATCTGAATCAACTTGTCAATAATTATAAAAACATTTTAAAAAAACATAATATTTATTCTGTCAAAAATCCTACACCAAGCAAAAAAAATGTAGAAATTGCAAAAAATTTATCTTTAGAAATAATAAAAAGAAGTAAAGATAAAACAAACAGTCCTGATGTAGTTCATTGCCCTCCATCATTACCTGATTTTAATCCTTTTACCAGAAAATGTGTGAAACCATGTAAGGAGGGAAAAATAAGAAACGATAAGTTCCGATGCGTAAACAAAACAAAAAAAATAAAAAAAAACAACAAAAAAAAACAACAAAAGTGAATTTTATAAGATTTTTGAAAAACAAGAGAAAATAAAAGAATGCAATGATAAAAATAAAGACTACAATCCTATTACTGGTAGATGTAATACAAAATGCAAAGAAAATCAAGAAAGAGATAATCAATTTAAATGCAAAAAGAAAAAACAATAAACGTTATGTATAATAAGCATGTATCATACATAAAATAGAATTATACCATTATTCCTCCTTTAATTTAATGTTCACAGTGTCATCTTCGGTTGTTTCACCATCGGCAGTTTCATCTTCCTCTCCTATTTGTTCCATTTTGTTTGCATTCTCTATTAGTAATTCATTATGTAATTTCATAGACTCAGCATCAGCAACTTCTCTTGATTCAAAATCAACTGTTTCCATAACACCAATCAGATTACCGTCTTCGTCCATCCTTTGTGTTAACACATTCTGATTTTGTTTAGCCTTTTCAATATTTTCAGCAATTGCCTTCTTCTTCGTTTCACGCACTCTTTCTTCAAATTCTTTCTTTGCTTGTTCTTCATTATGCATTTTTTCTTTATGTAAAGCGTTCAATTCATCTTCTAAGTACTCAATTCTTCCTGTTTTATAAGCATCAGGATCCCATGGAACCCAAATACCCATTGGTCCTACAAAAATATCATGATTTGGGTCGTTTTCTCTTAACTTCTTACTTTTAATTTCCGCTTCTTCTTGTGTTGCGAAAACTCCTCTGATTTTAAGTCCCCTTACAGAAGTTTGGAAAGCATGATCTCTACTAAATTTTTCATTTAACTTATCTTCTTGTTTATCCATGAAATTTTTATAATCATTTTCAATGCCACTTTTCTTTAATTTCGTGGACTCTTCCTTGATAAATTCATTAAAATCATCAATCAAATTTTCTACTTTCAAACTATATTTATAAGAAATAAAGTGAACAAAGTCAAAATACCTTTCCATTGATTTAGAGAATTCCCATTGTTTAATAAACTGATCAAACAAATAAACTTCTCTTTTTTTTAATATTTTTTCAGGAGACACAAATGACATACATACAAATTTTTGACCCGCAATTTCCGGATCTTGGTCCAGTAAGTCAACATATTTAGGGTTTTTTTCACCGTTTTCTAAATTTTGTTTTTCAAATGAAGACATTATATATTTTCAGTATCATAATATTTAAGTAATTTCTCAACAATATATTTAAGTTTTTATATATTTATATAATATATATCATGTCCGAGATGTTTGATTTAAATGAACTTTTGAAGAGAGCTATTAAGTACCTTATTGAAGGTTTAGCAGTTGCCATTTGTGCTATGTTAATTCCTAAGAAAGCACTTAATGTTGAAGAAATTATTATTATTGCATTAACCGCTGCAGCAACATTCAGTATATTAGATGTATTTATACCTGCTATGGGTTCAAGTGCCAGAAATGGTGCCGGATTAACTATTGGATCAGGTTTAGTTGGTGGAATACGATTTGTAGGTGCTTAAATATTTACATAAATAATAATAAAAATTATTATTTATAAAATTGAATAAATAACCAATTTTTAATCTAAAATAAATGACCATTTTAGATTACTTTGTTGCTTTAGATCGTATCAGTAAAACATACAATTGTCCTGTGGATATTACAAGAAATATTTTTGAATATGTAAAATACGATTTTATGAAAAAAGAAAATGACGCATTTTTATTAAATCATGTTAACACACATATAAAAAGGAAAACATGGAAAAAATGTAATTTTGATATTATCGCAAGTTCACATGCTTATTGTTTTCATATATGCAATTTACCATACGATATATACACCATTTATGAAATACAATATGTATTGAGAAGAATCATCTATAAAAGAAACTCTGACTATAGATTTAGTCATTATTGTTGTGTAAACCTACTCACAGGTTTACCCAAACAAGGTATTGAACTCACAGATAAATCCGCACAAGGCATTGTTTATATCCATTTTCCGATCTATCATAGGTTAACATAAAGAAACGAATCCTATTACAATTATACAGTTGGGAAATATTCCCAGTCTAAATCATTACACACCTTTCTCCAGATCATATCTTGTTCTAATTGTTTTTCTCTATCTTTCATCATAGGAATATATGGTAAATACTGTGTTTGATCTAACAAAACACATAATTGATAAAGTGTATATGTATAATTAAAAAAATTTGTACGATTCGGTGGACAATGCACAGCCCATGGTTTTTGAATCTCAATAAACAATACACATAAAGTTTCATGCAATTCTTCATTCATTACTGGAGGTTTCACGCCGAATAACGAATTAATATACTGAATATGTTCAAAATATTTGTTTAATCCTAATTTCCTCAGTATTTCTCTCATTTTGTCGTAATTTATTTGAGACATATCTTCTATTCTTTCTTTTTTGATTCGTGCTTTTATAGAATCTATAACTTGTTCTGGAATTTGTGTTGTTTCTTTTGCTTGGAATTGTGATAATATTTCTTTAAAATGATTTAATCTTATATATGCTGTATAAGACACCTCATTCGGCGGTTCTTTATTTGTCGGTTTTGAACTATCTACAATATAAGGAATGAATTTACCACACTTTTCATTGTTGCAAATTAATATCCCTTCCTCGTCTTGTGGAATAAGCTCACCTTCTGAACAAAAATTACATTTATCTGTTGATATTAAATAGTCTTGAATATTTGTTATCTCGTTTGAAACATTTGTCCAATAATTTAAATACGATTTTTTAGATTGAGTATACTTCTCGCTGTTTAAATCACTTGATTCTTTATTTATTGCTTTGATCTTAAAAAATGTATTTAATACCTTTGTATTTTGGTTTAAACTATTTGAATCATTAGATATTTGCTTCTTTTGTTCAAAATAATCAAAAACATGTTTTGAATTGTCAAGCAAATAATTTTTTTTCTCTATTTTCAAATCTTTTATTTTTTTATTAATTTCTTTTAATCTGTCTTTTATCTTCATAAATTCTTCTAATTCGTTTTCCTTTAATTCTTTTACTTTATTTCTCAATTCTTCCTTTTCTTTGCACAAACCAGGAATAATAATGTCTTCTATATTTTCAAATTTATCTAACATTTCAGAATGTTTTAAGTCAATTGTATAAATAACTTGATTTTGTATTTGTTTACCTTTTCTTGAATTTGACATTACTTATATTAATTAAAATAATTAAAATAAATTTTTTATGTTATTTCATTAGAAAATGGTTAATTTTGTTTTTTCTTACTTTTGTTTTTTCTTTTGGATTTAATTTTTCGTGTTCCCCTGCCTACCGACCCTGCCGGTATATAAAAATCTGTAGGTTTACTCGTACGTGTGCTACGTCGTAGGGATGATACCCCGGTGTTGGATAAGCTATTAAAGGTAAATCCATCCTGTTGAGACATGATATTTGAAACAGAATTACGAGCATATTCAGTTTTCGTCAACAGTTCTTCTGCATCTGTTGTTAAGCGATTTACTTGTTTTGTCAATTCACTAATACGTTTTGTCAGTTCACTAATATTTGTTACTGTTACATTACCGTCTATCTCTTGGTTTCCTTCTGTAATCACAATTTGTAAATTCTGTATTTCTTTTTCATTACCGTCTGTCTCTTGGTTTCTTTCTGTAATAACACTTTGTAAATTCTGTATTTCTTCTTTAATTGCAGATAATTTACCTTTAATCGTTTGTTTTTTTTTCTTAATTGCAGATAACTTTTTATTAATGGTTATTTCTTTGTTATTAATTGCAGATAACTTTTTATTAATGGTTATTTTTTCTTTCTCATTTGCACTCTGTTTTGCACTTTGCGATGTTTTTTTAAGAGTTATTATTTGTTTTTTAAGGGTCTCAAAATTTTCGTTAACATTATCCACATTTGGAATTGTAGCTTTAAACTGACTTGTTATACTTTCTAATTTACCCTTTAATGACTCAATAATAATCTTTGACATTTCTTTTGTTCCAAGTAACATATTCATTTCTTCAAGTGCTTGATTTTCTTTGATTGCTTGATTTTCTTTCTTTCCATTACCATTTTTGTTATTATCTATAGATTCAATAATTGCGTAGAAATCATATAAATTTATTCGTGCTTTAATGTACTCTTCGTATTTTTCTACTTCATCATCACTACACAAATGATCTAAATATTCAATTTTCGCGGAATTATAATTACTATATAATTGTGATAATATTTCATTCACTTTTACACTACCATCACTACCGCCTCCATTTAGCCCTCTTTTTTGACCAAGATCTGCCGAAGGACTCGGATATATAGTTGCAATTCTAAGTAAATTGTTTATTCTACCCATTGCCGATATAAATTCTGCAGTATTATTAATACCTATATTTTCCGAATTATAAATAAGTAGTCGTAATGGATTATAATAAGAAAATAGCTTTTGGTATAAAACACTATAGAGTAGAAAATTAAATGTCATATCTAATATGTCATCACTACTTCCAGTGTAATTCTCAACACTTATAACTGGTACATTGTTTGATAAAATTGTTCTAAGGTTAGTACGTATACTATCTCGGTCATTTCCTGTACCAAATAACGTAACATAACATTTTTCGTCTATTTGTATTAATTGTTCACAATCAAGTTGATCAATACTTGGAAATTTATCTCTTAGAATACTTTTTATTGTTTCTATTTTTTTTTCAGAATCCAAATAAGAATAAGTTAATACATCTACTAATGATTCTCCACCGAATATATGATCTATCTGTTTAGTTGTAATTGTTTTCTCTTTCAGATCTCTGCCTTTAAACTTTATTATATAGTTCGCATCTGATCTGGTAGTAGTTTCTATTGTACTGGATGGGTCATCCGGTATATTATCAAATTTTTCAATATATTCTTTCATAGGACTTGCAACGACATCTTGAGATTTACGTATATTAAAAAAATGTGAAACACCACCGGTCTGCATCGTTTCTATGCTACCCGCGTTCTGAGCTTGGAGTGGGTACACAGTATTGAGTGACCACTCTTTAGGAAGATTTGGATTAATATCAAAATATTTTTCATAAGAATATACTCTGGAATATTTAATAACAGCAAATGTTTTATTTGCAATTGTAGTAATAGGTATACTATTATTCGGTCTACCCAAGTATCCAAATGTATTTTTGTTTTCAAATAAAGAATTTATAATTTTAAGATCATTAAAACATAACATCTTTTTTTCAAATTCATCTAACTTATTTATTGTATCGTTAATTGTTTCAGCAGATATCTCAGTATCCATGCTGTTTCCGTTAAATTTATTTATTTTGGATTTTATTCTGGAATTTATTTTGTTTATTATTTCAGTATCACTTTCAACAATAGCCATATTATCTTCTGCGGTCGTGGATGCTTCAGATGCTTTACCTATAAACTCTGTATAGTCATTCTGTTGTGATGATTTAATGACGTGTAATTTTTGTAAATATATGAATAAAATATGTACGTTCCAAACAAGATACATATCATTTTCGTCAAATATGATTTGCTTATCTCCTATCATTACAGAAAATTGCGGGGGCACTACACAAGACACTAATCTTCGTACCAGTTGTCCTCTTGGAGCATAAATAGATATTGGGTTGCTAAACATATTCTGAAAAAAACGAACGTACTCGTTTATTTTATCATTATAAGGCCCATTGTCAAAAAGTTCTCCAAAAGTAGCAATATGTTTTAATTTTGTTTGTAGTTTATTTAATTTGGTTTCGGCTGTCTTAATATTTATTTGGGCGATTTGTTCTTTCGTAAGTTTTTTAACATCATTTAAAATAATATTGTTATTAATATTGGCATAGCAACCGTACAAATTAGATAGACAAATAAATCTCATTAAAAATGTATCAAGCGTTCCTGTAAAAGTTTGTTGATACGCATCTTCTGATAATATAACTGCATCAATTGCACGAAATTTATCACCCCAATGTTTAATATTCATAAAAAACTGTCTAATAAACTGATGATATTCAAATGTATCCTGAGATGTATCCTGAGATGTATCCTGAAATGTACCTGAACTGTATATTTGTCCATATAAATACTTAGCTGAGTCAAGTAACGGTTTACATTTCTCTATTGTATCATTTCTATTAAAATGTTTGAGAAGTAAATCAATACATTTTTTACGGACTTCTTTATTATATGCTTCATTTGCTAAGTAATCTGAAATTTCAGGCAAATTAGGTATTTCTGTAATGGTTATTGGTGTCGTTTGAGGTTCAGTATTGTATTGAAATGTTACTTCAATTTCTTTATAATTATTTTTATTATTACTTACCTGCAAATTTATATTTATAATATTATTCTCACCTTCCGATAAATACATAAATGGAAGATTAACAACAAAAGAGTTTTTCGGTTCTTGAGTGGGAGTATATATTTCACTGCTACTACTTGAATCCATTATCCCCGAAAAAATAGCAACTGAATTATTTTTTCCTCCACTTTGGTCACTACACAATCCATTAAACACACTTTTAGACCCACAATCCATAACAAAACTGGCTGGTCTGTTAGCATTGGTTCCATAATAATACTCAGCTATTTCGCTGGATTCTTGTTGTCTTTTTCCTTTATCTTTATTTGGAGTAAATCTCTTTATTTCAAACTGATGTATTCCAGCATTCTCTATTGGGTTTTTGTTTTTGATGAATTCATATGGAATTACAAGTAGTGGATTTAGATTAGGACTTTCTGCATTATTAATTTTTATCGTATCGTCTAATGTGTTCCTTTCTAAAGCATGCTCAAGAGAATGAACACCTTTATTTGTTTTATATTCAAATTCATCGGTTCCTTTTGTAATTGTAAACCTACCAGTGGGACATGATATTGAATCTATTGCTTTTTGAATATTATTTTTATATTTTTCATCATTTCTCATTCTTGCATTTACCCTACTAAAATCATATTGGTCATGTTTCATATCAATATTTGTATGTACTCTATTTAATTGCTCAAAATATTCTTTATAAACTGGATTTTCATTAATATTCAATGTTATTGTATTGTCATTCTTAGTACATTTATATATTCTATTTATTTCATTTGATTCATTTGATTCAGAATTCATAATAACTTTTATACATTACATTAATAAATTATTTATTCGTATATTAACACAAATTACAATCTAAACTTTATTATATGTCAGACAATATTCAAGTCAAATTACCATCTACAATGAAGATCAATAAAACTATGTTTCAAAAAATGCTTTTTTTGACAAATGCAATTGAACAAGGATGGACGGTAAAAAAGGCAAACGATTCTTTTATTTTTACTAAAAAACACGAAAATAAAAGAGAAGTATTTCAAGAAAATTATTTAGACACATTTATATCATCCAATTTTACAACAGATCTTGTAATGTCAGATATGAATAATTAATCATATTTACACCAATGATCTTGAAATTGTTTCATATCCCCAATAAAAATATTTTCTTGAACGTTTTTATATTCATCTTTGTCCAATAAAAATAAAAATTTTTCCATATTTTTGTAACTCATATCACCATCCAAAATATTAATAAAATGAGTGTATTGTATATCTTCTGTGCATTGTAATAAATGTTCTAATTGGTAAGAAACGAAATGATATACATTTCGCAAAGAGCGGACTTGTGCACCGCCATTATTACAAATAACTTTTAAATTAAAGTAATATTCTTTATTTATATTTTTTAAAATTCCATCAAAATTTTCAGTATAATCAAACCCATTAACACCTTTCATAGGGTGTTTAACATCATATAATTGTTTAGAATGAATATGAATTCTTTTATTTGTTTTTTCTAATTCATGATTGGTTATTTTTTTTATTAATTTTTTCTGATAGGTTTCACACTCATTTCTTTTACCATCAATATACCAGGGTTGTTGTTGTCTCCACATTTTAGTTTGCATATGAGAAGGTGTAATATGTAATTTTTTATAATACTTTGAATAGAAGACGTGTTTCTTAGGTAAAATTGAAAAAATACATTTAAACATAATAGATAACAATAAGATTTTCATAAATTGAGAAATGTGTATTCTACTAAAAGAATCTATTTTTCATTTTTCAAAGAATATAATCTAATTATTTAATAATGGAAATTGAAATTGTTTTACTTATAACAGTAGTCATTGATATTGTTTTAATTTATATTCTTTTGAATACTGAACTATACGAATATGAAATGATTTCAATCTATTTTTTATTTTTTCTTCATTTATTATTATTTGTGTTTTATTTTTTAAATATAAACATAGGAGTGGATGTATTGCATTTATTTTATATGGTTTATGTGCTATTCGGGATTCTACATGAAAATATATACATTTTATTCTTGATTTTATCATTATTGGTATTAAACTTGTTTTTTTGGATTATTAATGGAAAATGTCCTTTTGGAGCGTTTGATTGTTTGAAAAGCAAAATTATAGATATCATTTTAAAATTTAATAATACATCGGGACATTTAATTATTGTTCTTTTAATACTATTATACATAACAAAACTGTACCTGAAATACGAAGAAATAAAATAATCTAATATAATTTGTAGGCATAATAGAGTTAATAAATATATAAAACGGGATATTGTGATTAATAGCATTTAAAGGTTTGATTTAGAACTAATTTATTTAGGAAAAAATGAATTAATTTATATTTTTCAAAATTATTTTCTTGGTGTATATTATAAGCTAAAGAAATGGCTGGTGGACTTATGCAATTGGTAGCCTATGGCGCCCAAGACGTGTTCTTAACAGGAACCCCCGAAATCACCTTCTGGAAGGTGTCTTACAGACGCCATACCAACTTTGCTATGGAGAGCATTGAACAAACCTTCTCTGGACAAGCTGACTTCGGTCGTCGTGTCACATGTACTATTAGTAGAAACGGTGATCTTGCTTACCGCACTTATCTTCAAGTTACACTTCCTCAAATTGACCAAGACATGAAGGGATCCACAGGAGATGTATATGCTCGTTGGTTGGATTTCCCTGGTGAGCAATTAATTGCTCAAGTTGAGGTTGAGATTGGTGGACAACGTATTGACCGTCAATATGGTGACTGGATGCACATCTGGAACCAAGTTACTCTTTCCAAGGAGCAACAAGATGGTTACTACAAGATGGTTGGTAACACCACACAATTGACATACATCACAGACCCTGGATTCGCTAACGTTTCTGGACCTTGTGCTGCTGATGGAGGACCTTCCCAAGTGTGTGCTCCTCGTAACGCTCTTCCTGAGACAACATTGTACGTTCCTCTTCAATTCTGGTTTTGCCGCAACCCTGGTCTTGCTCTTCCTTTGATCGCTCTTCAATACCACGAAGTTAAGATCAACATTGATTTCAGACCTATTGGTGAGTGTTTGTGGGCTGTTAAGTCTTTGACTGAGACTTCCAGTACTCAATCTGTAAGCACCGCTTACCAACAATCTCTTGTTGCTGCTTCCTTGTACGTTGACTATATCTTCCTTGATACCGATGAACGTAGAAAGATGGCACAAAACCCTCATGAGTACTTGATTGAACAAGTTCAATTCACAGGTGATGAATCTGTAGGATCTTCTTCCAACAAGATCAAATTGAACTTCAACCACCCTTGTAAGGAATTACTTTGGGTTGTTCAACCTGATGCTAATGTAGATTACTGTGCATCTCTTGAAGGTGGTGAGACACTTTACAAGACTCTTGGAGCTCAACCTTTCAATTACACTGATGCTATTGATGCTCTTCCTAACGCTGTTCATGCGTTCGGTGGTATTGACCAAACATCAGGTGCTAATGCTTTCATTGACTCCACTGGTTTATTTGAATTAGACCGTGCTCCTTCCACCACAACCACAAACACCACATGGGACAGTACTGAGGCTGCTGGATCTGCTCTTTCTGATGCTGGAACATTCGTTCTTGCTGAGACAGCTCTTGACATGCATTGTTGGGGAGAAAACCCTGTTGTTACCGCTAAGTTGCAATTAAACGGACAAGACAGATTCTCTGAACGTGAAGGTTCATACTTTGACGTTGTTCAACCTTACCAACACCACACCCGTTCCCCTGATACCGGTATCAACGTGTACTCATTCGCTCTTCGCCCTGAAGAACACCAACCTTCCGGAAGCTGTAACTTCTCCAGAATTGACAATGCTGTTTTACAACTTGTTCTTTCTTCTGGAACTGTTTCAGGAACCAACACCGCTAAGGTTCGTGTATACGCTGTTAACTACAACGTTCTTCGTGTAATGAGTGGTATGGCTGGACCTGCTTACTCCAATTAAGCATCTTATTAATCTTAATTCACATTTTTTAAATATTTACATTTAGTTAAATATTTAACTCAACAATTATATATGAAAATCATTTTTCTTTTATTCCTTTGCTATGTATCTTCTTTTAAACACTTCCCATCTATAAAATTATCAAATAAACTCTTTATGAACCGAAATAATAACGAAACTGTTCCAGATGTTATTATACTGCCATTTAATTTTTCAAACGTAATAGAGAATTATGATGATTATGTTATCAATAACGTTTTAAAGGACATACCCAAGGAGCCCGAAACCGAAGACGAAATTGAAGACGACAGTTTTGAAGGATATTTGAGAAGTGAATTTATCTTCCTACGATCTTATAGAGAAAAAATACATTTTCAAACCTTTTATGTATGGAAAAAAGGAAAAGGGTTAGTCCTTACAAAACAAGAAGTGAAAGATATATATAATAGTGTTTCCACCGACGAATTCTGTGATCTCATGCAATTCATTAAAATCAATAAAATCATTGATGAATGTAATTGTGGCCATCTTTAATATATAATACTTATATTACTTAAATCAACGCTGTATACATGCACTTATTCTTTTATAAATTAAAATAAAGATAAAAATATAAATTATGTATGGATAATAAAAAATTATCAATATTCTATAAAAATGGAATTCATATCAATTATATTTGTACCATCATTATGTTTTTTGATTTTAAATTAGGAATGTATTTGTATTTAAAAGTATTTTCTCGTAATTATTACGTGAATTTTAATTATTTATACAATAATCCACAATTATATACTTGGAAACATCTGGTTCGTCTAACTGACACTGGACATATTGCGAATTTCTTATTTTACCTTTTCCCATCTACACTTCCTGTTTGTCATAATATTCAATTCATTATTTCATTTGGTTATTACATAACCACTGTATTCTTTAATATGAAAGATATTGATAATAAAAAAGATCGTGATATTATACCCGAAGTACATACCATTCACTCTCATTTAAATCATTCTATCGGTTATCTAATCTTATTTTACTACAACACTCAAAATTATTATGAATTTAACGACAATACTTTATATTTATCTTATTTATGGGTGTATACTTGGTTGTTTTTGATTTATTTCCCATGGAGATACATTACCAACGATTGTGTCTATTCTATACTTGATAACAATACAAGTATTATCAAAAAAGTTACGATTTTTGTAGTTTTTCATATATTATTATACGTAGCAAACAACATTGGATATTATGTTCAAATAAGCAGTAACCATTTACTACTTGCTTGTTAGATTTATTAAATATTTAAACCATATTAAATATATATTGCAATATAAAATTGATGAAATCGTGTCTAATGAAAAATAAAAATATAACGAAGTAAAGACTTTTATAAAAGAAAGCAAGTATGCAAATATATGAAACCATTTGTAAGACATACGAAGATCATACCACAGAGAATATAGAGATTCGCCAACTCACTCACACAGATTTTAAAAAAGATTTATATTCTATTTTAAAAAATATAGAAACGCATAGAAACAAACAACATACATATATTTTTGTAATGGAAGATAAAAAGCATAAAATAATTAGTGGTGTAGGATGCGTTTCTTTCGTTTTAACCAAAAAATATAGAATAGGGTTAATTGGAAAAATATATAATATACATATGCATAGTTCAATAATAGATAAGAAGAATGAATTTATACAAGAGATGGCAGATTATGCAATAGAAAAAGGTTGTTACACATGTACATTAGAGAATCTGTAATGATAATATCTATTATGGAGAATGCAAAGCAAAAAAATTTATTAAATATTTAAACCATATTAAATATTTAAGGACTATATATGTATCAATAATTTAACATTAAAAAAAAGATGACAACAAACGCAACTCATAAAAGAACTAATAATTTTCCATATGCGGTCATACTTATTGGTACGCATGGTGAATATAAACATGAAAAAGCATATTCCATAGATGATTTGAATTCTGGGATAAATACATTTACAATACCAAATAATATTAATTTATTTAAAATAGACGCCGTAAGACCAGGTATCTGTTATGAAATCCCAAATAATGTATTTGTAAGAAAGGTTGAAAAATTAATACGCAAAAAAATAAAAGAATATAATACAAAAAATCATCAAAATGCCTTTGAATTATTAAAACATGAATTAACTGGAAATAAGGGTATACTTAAACAATTAGATACAGAAATTAGAAATAAAGACGGTATGTCTTTACCTGAATATTACGATAATAGTGTTTTCTACGGATATGAATACCCGAAAAACAGTGAAATATACAACAAATCTTATTTTTTTAATAGTGACGAAGTACAAATTACAAATGACTTCAAAATTCATTTTTTCTCATCAGAAAAGGGGGACGCCGATGTAACAAATTGGCTATTTAAAACACCCAACTTTTTCAAATTTAGAAATAAAAAAGAACATAAAACCGATTTACATAGTGTGTTGAATGTATTGCACCAACCACATTGGTTACCTGAACATTACAATGTGATTTTAATTGATCTAACATGCTCTCCTATTGCGGATCATAATAATAGATTATACGATTCACAAGATAGAATATCAAGAACGACTGTAAGAGATATTATTAAAAACACATCATCATATATTGTAACCGATTCTATAAACAAATAAAAATATTCGTCTGGAATTTATTATAGTACATCACATTCACATGGATATCCATCAGCGGCATAACCAATACAACAAGCTGAAAATGCTGTTCCACAATCTCCACAATTTGAAGCCGACTGTCCAGAACCTTCTTCTTGTAAATGACAATCACATGGATAACCATCTATTGCAAATCCAGCACAACATGTTTGATATCCAGTTCCACAAGTTCCACATTGAGAATTTTTAATTTCATAATTATCAAACTTACTATAATCACAATTTTCTTGTACCATTACAAGTGGTTTATTCAAATATGTATTAAAACCCATACTGTCTAATGACCTCTGAACTTGCTTATCATACTCTGAATAAAAAGTTGTCACATTTCTTGCGAGCACAAATAACGACAACCGTTTATCATCTGACACTATAGAATATTGGTATTCATTATTAATAATGGGTCCTAATTCAAGAACCCAATAAGGCGCTGATTTTGGAACACCTTCCAATTTTACAGACAATTCTCCACCACTATTTCCGTTTTCATAGAAAGCATATCCACTTATTTGATCAACTTCATCATATTTATTAATTTGACTGTTCAACACACTAACCTTATCTTTTACCAGTGTATAATCTGCAACGGCACATTTTCCTTGTCCCTGAAATGTCATATCAAATTTATTTTGATATACTTCATACCATCGTCCAACATACATATCCAAGTCTATTGTTTCTACTGGCGAATAATCATTCGCATAACATAAAAAAAATAATGAGCATAATAGAAATAAGCGCATAAACATAGTTTATTATAACTTATACATGAATATATTTTTTATCTTTATATGTTTACTATAAGTTAATTATTACTGTATTGTATGTATTTTGATTTGTATAAAAAGATATAAATAGTTAGTACTATATAGAATAGTATTATGGAAAACAAAACACTTACATTGTGTGAGAATACGGACTGTGAAAGATATCTTATTTTTTTGTCTTTTTATTTTTTTTTGTTTTGCGTTTCTTAGATTGTTTCTTTGCTTTGGATTTAGTTTTTCTTTCTCTTTTTCCTTTTTTTCCACCCAAAAAACTTCTAATAATGACTCTTGGTCCGTATTCATTATCAAGCACTTTCTTCATGGGTCCCTTTCGTTCTTCCTGACTCTCATGAACATAAATATCATAACTTCGTCTATTTATTGAACTTTCAACACTTGGTTTATAAGCAGTTATGTAACCCTGATTGAACATATTATCCATATTCGGCCTATTCGATACATCCCAATTACTAATATCCTGGTTGAAGGCATGGGCTTCCCAGAACATCCTATCCATATTAGTCACATTGCCTACATTCCATTGCTCTAGAGGTTGGTTGAAGGTAGAGGCACCAAAGAACATAATCCTCATATCAGTCACATTGCCTACATTCCATTGCTCTAGAGGCTGGTTGAAGGCAGAGGCATTATAGAACATACCCCCCATAGTAGTCACATTGCCTACATTCCATTGCTCTAGAGGCTGGTTGAAGGAAGAGGCACTATAGAACATAGTCCGCATATTAGTCACATTGCCTACATTCCATTGCTCTAGAGGCTGGTTGAAGGAAGAGGCATCATGAAACATACCCCGCATATTAGTCACATTGCCTACATTCCATTGCTCTAGAGGTTGGTTGAAGGCAGAGGCTTCATTGAACATATTCTGCATATTAGTCACATTGCCTACTGTTGAATTATCTCTTTCCCAATTTGCTAGGGGTTGGTTGAAGGCAGAA
>MDSV01190711.1_pt1 | contig 56045 bp, 48 predicted proteins | sample 810851 | NCBI WGS metagenome assembly MDSV01 (sample SAMN05326640, study PRJNA326480) | marine metagenome | isolation source: seawater | place: Atlantic Ocean: North East | collected 2012
CTTAATGAGCCAACAATATTAAACATAGCAATTATAATAATAAAAGTTAAAATTAAAAACACTGCTAATTTTTCAGTATTAAGCAATTTATATAAAAACTCCTGTTGTTGCAATCTATTTTGCACTTTAAAATTAGATCCTAATTCTAATTGTAGGGCATTCTGCACTTGTAACATTTTTTTTAGATCTTGAATTTGTATTTCTATAGCTGATATTTTTTTACCTCTTGAAGCTAAATTTTGAAGAAACGACAATGATGTTATAATATATTGCTCATCTATCTCAGATTGTATCCCAAAAATTCCTACAGGTAAAACACTCGCTTGATTAAAAGCAGTCTTTGGATTTAATAATGTTTTAGATGATCGACGAGGTATATATACATTTAAATAGTCAAACATATGCAATGAAGAAAAAGACAAATAATAAGCTACGCCTCTTCCTAAAACCGCAACATTTTCATTTTCATATGAATCAATGTATTGCCCTTTAACTAATAGTTTTTCAAAATTTGTAGTTTTTTTATAGGTTGAATCTACTCCTTTTATTGTGGCTATAAATTCCTTGTCTTGATATTTTAAAAGCGCTTTTTCTTCCAAAACATACGTTATATCCTTAATATTTGAGTGTTTTATGTTTAAATTTACTGGATCAAAAACCTTTCCTTCTTGAGATGTAATTTTTAAATGCGGATCAAAAGAATTATACATCTGTAAAATTACCTGCTCAAAACCATTAAAAACAGAGAGTACCAAAATCAATGCGGCAGTGCCAACAACAACCCCTAATAAAGATATTAATGAAATAATATGAACAACATTACTGTTGTGTTTAGTTAAAAAATATCTTTTTGCAATAAAAAATGAAAAATTCATTGCTATTTATTTTTTCAAAAGTTGATCAATTTCTTCTGTATAAGCAGCTGAATCATCAAGAAAATACTCAATAAAAGGAACAATTCTTAATTGATTTTTTATTCTATATCCTAAATTTCTCCTAAATAAACTGCTATTATTTTTTATGATCTTTAAAGATTGCTTAGAATCATCTGTTGGAAAAATACTCACAAACACATTTGCATTAGCTAAATCTGCAGAAACTCTTACAATAGTTATCGTCGCAATAACATTACCTAATAAAATAGGTGCATGCTTATGAAAAATAGTTGAAAGCTCTTTTTGCAATAAACGCGCTACTTTTTTTTGCCTTATTGTTTCCATAAGGCCAAAAATACAGAATATTGGCTACTTTTGTACAATGTATTATTTTTTAAAGATTATAAAATATATAAAACCATATAGTGTATTTGCAATACTAAATATAATATCAAATATTATTAGTGTGGTTTTTTCATTAGTTTCACTAACAATGGTGATCCCCTTTTTAGGTATACTTTTTAACACACAAAAAAAAGTATATAATCCACAACCTATAAGCTTAAGTGCCGATGCAATAAAGGATAATTTTTATGCCATAATAAGTTCTATTATTGATAATAATGGAAAATTAGACGCTCTACTTTTTATTTGTATTTTAGTATTAATTACATTCTTTTTGCGCAATCTATTTCGATACTTGGCTTTGTATTTTCTAAGCCCAATTCGTAACGGAATAGTAAATGATATAAGAATAGATTTACACAAAAAAATTATTTCCTTACCAATACCATTCTTTGCAAAGAATAGAAAGGGTGATCTAACAGCTAGGCTTACTACAGATTTAGTAGAAATTGAATGGAGCATAATGAGTTCGCTAGAAATGATATTTAAAGACCCTTTAAATATTATTGTTTACTTAATAACACTTATTATAATAAGTCCAAAACTAACAATATTTGTAGTTATACTATTTCCTATAACAGGCATAATTATTGGAATGATTGGCAAGTCCCTTAAAAAATCATCTGATAAAGGTCAAAAAAAAATGGGAAATTTACTTTCGATAATTGATGAAAATATATCAGGACTTAGAATTATAAAGGCTTTTAATATAGAAAAGCATATCAATAGTAATTTTGAAAGAACTAGTAATGAGTATAAAAATATCATGACTCAACTTCTTCGAAAAAAAGATCTTTCATCTCCTATGAGTGAGTTCTTAAGTACAATAGTTATGGTAATAGTTATGTGGTTCGGGGGGCAATTGGTATTAAGTGGAAGTGGAGGCCTTTCAGCCGAAGAATTTATTGGATATATTCTTATATTTTCTCAGACTATCCCACCAGCAAAATCGTTAACAAGTTCTTACTACTATATCCAAAAAGGTAGTGCTGCCGCACAAAGAGTTTATGAAATACTTTATGCTAAAAACAAAATTACTGAAGCACACAAACCAAAACCCTTAAAACAACTTAAAAATAAAATTGAATTTAAAAATATTACCTTCAAATATGATAGTACTAATGTATTAACTAATATAAGTTTTAATATCAAGAAAGGGGAAGTGGTGGCGCTTGTTGGGCAGTCTGGAAGTGGGAAATCAACTTTAGCTGATTTATTAGCTCGTTTTTATGATTTAAAGAATGGAGAGATTCTTATTGACAAAAAAAATATTAAACAAGTTTCGCTGAGTGATCTTAGAAATCTAATGGGTATTGTAAGTCAAGAATCAATATTATTTAATGACACTATATACAATAATATCAGACTAGGAAAGCTAAATGCAAGTAAAGAAGAGATTATATCTGCAGCAAAAACAGCAAATGCACATGATTTTATCTTAGAAACAGAAAATGGCTATGAAACTAATATTGGAGATAGAGGAAATAAATTATCTGGTGGACAAAAACAAAGATTAAGTATTGCAAGAGCTGTGCTCAAAAATCCAGAAATACTCATACTAGATGAAGCAACTTCATCACTTGACACAGCATCAGAAAAATTAGTGCAAGAGGCTATTGAAAAATTAATGAAAACACGCACGTCATTAATAATCGCTCACAGACTATCTACTATAAAAAATGCTGATAAAATTGTTGTATTAGATGCTGGAAAAATTATTGAACAAGGAACACATAAAGAATTAATTTACAAAGATGGTCATTATAAGAAACTTTGTGACTTACAATCTTTTGGCTAATATAAAAAGTTATTATAAGGATATATTACTTGGTGTAGCTTCTTGATTCTATTATACATTTGGTCTTTTAAATCATCAAAATGAAGTTTGTTAAGCGCTGAAACAAACAACACATCTCCTTCTATTTTAGACATCCAAGTTTGCTGTAATTCCTCTAAAGTAATATTTTCCTTTGTTTTAGGAGTTAAATCATCATCATCTTTTAATTTAAAAGTATATGCATCTATCTTATTAAAAACTAAAATTGTTGGCTTATCAACAACTCCGATTTCGATAATAGTTCTATTTACTGTATTTATATGATCCTCAAAATTAGGATTAGAAATATCTACTAAATGTATCATCAAATCAGCTTCTCGCACCTCATCTAACGTTGATTTAAAACTTTCTACGAGCTGATGTGGTAGTTTACGAATAAAACCAACAGTGTCGGTTAATAAAAATGGTAGATTTCCAATAACAACTTTTCGAACAGTTGTGTCAAGAGTAGCAAAAAGCTTATCTTCAGCAAATACATCTGACTTCGCTAACTTATTCATCAAAGTAGACTTTCCAGCATTAGTGTATCCTACTAAAGCTACTCTAATTAAATGTTCACGACCTTTCCTTCTGGTTAACGATTGTTTTTCAATCTTTTGCAGCTTCTTTTTTAATAACGCTATCTTATTCCTTATAATTTGTCTATCCGTTTCAATTTGAGTTTCTCCAGGGCCCCGCATCCCAATTCCTCCTTTTTGCCTTTCAAGATGAGTCCACATTCCTGCCAATCTTGGCAATAGATATTGATATTGAGCAAGTTCTACCTGTGTCCGTGCTTGGGCTGTCTTAGCTCTACTTGCAAAAATATCAAGAATCAAATTACTCCGGTCTAATATCTTAAATTTACCTTGGAATACTTTTTCAATGTTTTTAAACTGAGAAGGAGTTAAGTCGTCATCGAATATTATAATATTAATATGATTTGCTTCAACATATAATTTAATACTATCTAACTTACCCTTGCCAATAAAAGTTTTATTATGAGGATGCGGCAATCTTTGTGTAAATTTTTTAATTGGTTTAGCACCAGCAGTTACTGCTAAAAATGCTAACTCATCTAAATATTCAGAAGCTTTTTCTTGTGTAATATTAGGAGTAACTAATCCAATTAAAACTGCCCTCTCCATTAAATAAAACAGCTATTTTTTCTGCCTAGCTTTAATAAAACTTCTTATAAAAGTAAGCATAGCAATTACAGAGGTTAACAACATTAAAGACACTCTAATTAAACTTAATTGCCTACCATCCTCAATAGCAGCGACCAAAGGCTTAGAAGCAATACCTATTATAGCAATTAAAGTAACCAAAACAGCTATATGTGCAATGATTTTATTTTCATTTTTAACTCCATTATTACACAGTAATAATACCACTCCTAAAAATAATGGAATTAATGCTGTTACGTTTTGTGATTTACCATCGATAGGCTCATAAGTTAAGTAGGCCCATAAACACATTAAAATTAACGTCAATGCATTCAAAAGATTTGCTTGATAAGTTTTCATAATAATAATATTTTAATAAAAATCTGTTTTTCTAGATGCAAAGAAACAAAATTATTATATAAAATTTTACTATTTTCACAGCTTTGATTTAATAAATGAATATTGCGCGAATAATTATTGCTCTAACACTAGTTAATCAAGTGTTAGCTCAGGAAAACTTTCCTGTTAATGATGTTCTAGAAACTTTTGATCCTATTTATGCTTTCACAAATGCAAATATTATAAGTAGTCCTGGGGTAGAATTTAAAAATAGTACTTTATTAATACAAGGAGAAAAGATACTTGCTTTGGACACCCAGCTTAACATCCCAAAAGAGGCAATTATATACGATTTAGATGGCGATTATATTTACCCGTCATTTATTGATTTGTATTCAAATTATGGCCTGCCTGAAATTAAGCAAGGTGAATATAACTACCGGCCACAATATAAAAGCAGAAAAAAAGGTGCTTATCATTGGAATGAAGCGATACATCCAGAAGTAAATGCTAGTGAGGTATTTAAGACAGATATGAAAAACAAAGACTCATACCTTGCAAATGGATTTGGCGCTGTACTAACACACGTCAAAGATGGTATATTACGAGGATCCGGCACTTTAGTTTCTTTATCAACAAAATCAGATCACGAAAACATTTTGATTAAAAACTGTGCGGCATTCTACTCTTTTAAAAAAGGTGTCTCAAAACAAAAAAGTCCAACCTCCCTTATGGGTAGTATTGCCCTTGTCAGGCAAACTTTTCTAGATGCAGAATGGTATAAAAGTCAAAAAAAACAAGTTAACTTATCCTACGAAGCGTTTATAAATCAACAAAGTCTACCGCAAATATTTGCAATAAATGACGAGTTAGATTATAGTAGAGTTTATAAAATTGCTGATGAATTTGAAATAGATTTCATAATAAAAGGAAATGGGAAAGAACACCTTAGAATTGATGAAGTAATAAATACTGAATGTCCAATAATTATTCCTCTTAATTTTCCTAATGCATATGATGTAACAAACCCTGAGGTTGCTGATTGGCTTAGCTTGCAAAAACTTAAAAACTGGGAGTCAGCTGCTTACAACCCTATAATTTTAGCAGAAAACAACATTGACTTTTGTATTACCGCAGCAGATCTGAAAGATTCAAAAAAATTCTTAACAAATCTACAGTTTTCAGTAGCTAAAGGGTTAACAAAAAAAGATGCTTTAGCATCACTAACAACCACTCCATCTTTTTTAATTGGAGCTGACAATATAATTGGAACATTAGAAAAGGGAAAACTTGCAAATTTTATAATTACATCAGATGATATTTTTGTAAATGGAGAAGTTTACGAAAACTGGAGTTTAGGGCAGCAACATATTGTCAAGAAAAAACAAAGAATAGATGTTAGGGGATATTATAATTTTAAATCTGAAGAATTTAAAAATAAACCCATTATAATAAAAGGTTCAATATCAGATCCAGAAGTAATATTCTATGAAATAGATTCCATATCGCTCATCGCAAATCTATCAGAAAACAACTTGAATTTCTCTAGTATTGATGGTAGTTTTAGAGCAATTGGAAAGTTTAGAAAAGGAATAATAAATGGTAGATATCAAAATCAAAATGGAAAGTATTATAACTTCGATATGCATATGGATTCTGTATTTATTGAAAAAAACAAATATGAAAACACAAATAGCAACATAACAAATTATAGGCCTACAGTCTGGTTTCCTAACAAAGCATATGGATTCGAACAACTGCCAATATCTAAAAATATTCTTTTTAAAAATGCTACTATTTGGACAAATGAAGATTCTGGTATCTTATACAATTCCGATTTGATAATTTCGCAGGGAAAGATATTAGCAGTTGGAGACTTGTTAAATCCTTTGGACTATTTTAAAGACGAAGCCTTCGAAACTATTGACGCCTCAACTATGCATTTAACTTCTGGAATAATTGATGAGCATTCACACATTGCAATTAGCAGAGGAGTAAATGAAGCTAGTAAATCTAGTTCTGCAGAAGTAAGAATTGGTGATGTTATTAATCCAAATGATCACAACATTTATAGACAATTATCTGGAGGAACTGTTGCTGCTCAATTACTACATGGTTCGGCCAACCCAATCGGCGGACAATCAGCTATTATTAAACTAAGATGGGGTGCTAATGCTGAAGAAATGAAAATAAAAAATGCTGATGGATTTATAAAGTTTGCTCTTGGAGAAAATGTTAAACAAAGTAATTGGGGAGATTATGAAAACGAAAGATTTCCACAAACGAGAATGGGTGTTGAGCAAGTTTTTTATGATGCATTTTACAGAGCAAAAGAATATCAAAAAAAATGGGAATACTATAATTCTTTAACAATTAAAGATCGAAAAAAAACCCCGCCCCCAAGAGAAGACCTCGAGTTAAATGCTCTAGTTGAAATTCTAAGCTCTGAAAGATTTATTACGTGCCATTCTTATGTTCAATCAGAAATAAATATGCTCATGCATGTAGCAGATTCTTTAGGTTTTACTATTAATACATTTACACACATACTTGAGGGATATAAAATAGCAAAAAAAATGAAAGAGCATCAAGCGGGAGCTTCTACTTTTTCTGATTGGTGGGCCTATAAATTTGAGGTAAATGATGCAATTCCATATAATGCAACTATTCTAAACAATGCTGGTGTTATTACTGCTATTAACTCTGACGATGCTGAAATGGGAAGGCGTTTAAATCATGAGGCTGCAAAAGCAGTGAAATATGGTGGGACTACACAAGAAGCTGCATGGAAAATGGTAACTCTTAATCCAGCGAAGTTATTACATTTAGATGATCAAATGGGAAGTATAAAAATAGGAAAAGATGCAGATATTGTATTATGGTCAAAGAATCCATTATCAATTTATGCAAAAGTAGTCCAAACCTATGTTGATGGAAAACTAATGTTCGATGAAAAAATAGACGAACAATTACAATCTAGAGATAGGCAGGAAAGAATGCGGATTTTAAAATTAATGAGTGTAGATAAAAATAAAAAAAAGCAAAGTATAAAACCAGAATTAGAAAAATTATACCATTGTGATGACAGAGATGAAGAGTAAAATATTAACAATAATTATTACCCTTATTATAACTATTAATAGTAAAAGTCAAACTTCAACGTTATTTATTGGGGCTACTGCACATTTAGGCAATGGAAAAGTAATTAATAATGCCGCTATAAGTGTAAAAAATGGAAAATTTGATTTTATAGCTGATGCAGGAATGGTAAGAATTGACCCAAGCGCTTTTGACACTATATATAAAATTTATAGCAAACATATTTACCCTGCATTTATAGTCCCTAATACGAAACTAGGAATTACTGAAATTGATGCAGTAAGAGCTTCTCGAGATTACAAGGAGACTGGAATAATTAATCCTAATATACGGTCATTAATTGCTTACAATACTGACTCTAAAATAATTAAAACTGTTCGTTCAAACGGAATTCTTATCGCTCAAGTTACACCAAAGGGAGGTTTAATATCTGGTCAATCTTCAATAATGTATTTAGATGGAGAGAATTGGGAAGATGCTGTATTAAAAACAGACGATGGAATTCATATTAATTGGCCCAATAGCTATTATCAAACTGGGTGGTGGGCTGAACCTGGTGAGACAAAAGAAAACAAAGAATATCAAGAAAAAAAATATGAACTTGAAAAAATATTTTCTAAATCGAAGGCATACTATTACGCGTCAAATATTATAGATCTGAAAATGGAAAGCATGAAAGGATTATTTGATGGCACAAAAAAATTATATATACATGCTAATAGTGCCAGCGACATGAGAGATGCGATTGAGTTTGCAGAAAAGTTTAATGTAATTCATATAGTAATTATAGGAGGGGAAGACGCGCTTGCAATTTCTAATTTATTAATTGAAAAAAATATACCTGTTATACTTAACAGAGTTCACAGATTACCAAAATCACAAGATAGCCCAATTAATGGACCATACAAACAAGCTAAGAGACTACATGATGAGGGGGTATTATTTTGCCTTAGCTATCAAGGTGGTATGGAAGCAATGGGAGCAAGAAATCTATCATTTACTGCTGGCACAACTGTTGCCTACGGGCAAGAATATGAAGATGCTATTCAATCAATTACATTAAACACAGCTAAAATCCTTGGAATAGATAATATAGTAGGTTCTATTGAAAAAGGGAAAAACGCAACCTTTTTTATTAGTACAGGTGATGCTTTAGACATGCGAACGCATAATATTGAAAATGCATTTATTAACGGCAAAGCTATTGATCTAGATAGCCATCAAAAAAAGTTATATGAAAAATACAAATAATCTTTTAATTTTAAAATAAAACTAATAACCTATATTATTTCTTACTCTATCTAAAACTGTTCGCGCGATAGATCTAGCCTTTTCGGCTCCTTTTTTAAGCTCAGCATCTAATATATCCTTATTGTCCATAAAATAGGCAAACTTGCGCCTTTCTTCTTTATATTTATCACAAATCAACATAAACAGTTCCTGTTTAGCATCACCATAACCATAATTACCTGCAGAATATTTTTTCTTTATCTTATTAGCTTGTAAATCAGAAGATATAAGCTTAAATATTTTAAAAACATTACAGCTTTCTGCATCTTTTGACTCTTCTAATGGAACAGAATCTGTTTTAATTTGCATAATTTGTTTGCGTAGATTCTTATCTGAGACAAAGATATCTATCACATTATTATAAGATTTACTCATTTTTTTCCCGTCAATTCCTGGAACTATCATTACCCTTTCATCTACTTGGGTCTCTGGCAAAACTAATGTGTTGGGGAATACATAATTTAAGCGCGACGCAATATCTCGTGTGATTTCTAAATGTTGGATTTGATCTTTTCCCACAGGCACAATATTAGCATCATACAATAAAATATCTGCCGCCATTAATACTGGATAAGTAAATAGTCCTGCATTTACTTCCTGAATTCGATCCGATTTGTCTTTAAAAGAATGTGCTAATTGTAATCTATTAAATGGAGTAAAACAATTTAAATACCAAGTTAACTCACAAACCTCGGTAATATCAGATTGCCGATAAAACAAATTTTTATCTGTGTCAAAACCAAAAGCAAGCCAAGCTGCTGCAGTTGCATAAGTATTCTCCATTAACAAAGCTGGCTCCCTTATTGTTGTAAAAGAATGTAAATCTGCAATAAAAAATAAACTTTCATTATCTTTTCTCTTAGATAGTTCGATTGCTGGTATTATTGCTCCTAGCAAATTGCCTAAATGTGGAGTGCCTGTACTTTGAATGCCTGTAAGTATTCTTGTCATTTAATAAAATTTAATGTTGTAAAAATAGGTTTTTTTATCTTTGCGTTCTATGAAATGGATAGGCTATCTTTTAAGTAGTATGTGGAGATTATGGTTTTTGATTATCTTTTTGATAGTATTTATTTTGTTCATTCCTGTATTATTTTTCTTTACAGCAATTACAAAAAATCAAATAGCAGTTGCAAATGTAACTAGATACTGGAGTAAATTGACAATATGGATATCGTTTATTTTTCCAAAAATAGAATGGGAAGAAAAACTTGAAAAAGACCAACTGTACATTTTTTGTCCCAACCATGTATCAACACTTGATATTCCATTAATTCTAGCGGTAATACCTGTTTGTCTGCAATATATTGGAAAAGCAGAGATTGCTACAATACCAATATTTGGGTACTTTTACAAAAATAATTCAGTTATTGTCAAAAGAAACAATCGTAAACATTCATATACCGCTTTCCTAAAAGCTGGGGAAAAAATAAAACAAGGATTAAATATGTGTATATTTCCAGAAGGGGGAATCCCTTCTCAAACAATATTTTTAAAGAAATTTAAGAATGGTCCCTTTCGATTAGCAATCGAACAAAACATTCCTATAATACCCATCACCATGCCTGATAATAAATATATTTTTCCATTAGAATATTTTAAAGGTCGTCCTGGAATTGCAAGAATAAAAATTCATAAAGCAATTTATCCTGATAAATTAAAAGAAAAAACTGTTGAAAATTTGAATAAATCAGTTTTCAATATTATTTTTGAGCAATTAAAAAAATATGAAAGCTAATATTAAAGTTAATAACAACCTAATCTGTAACCTATCCAAATTAGCAAAATTAAAATTTGACAAAAAGGCTACAGAGGAAATGAAAGAAGATCTAAAAATAATTATTGGCTTCATAAATTCCATATCTAACATGGATACCGAAGGAATAGAGCCTCTAATTTACATAAGTGAAGAAGTTAATGTCTTAAGTGTTGATAACATTAGCAACAATATTTCACAACAAGATGCATTAAACAACGCTCCTCACAAAGACTCAGATTACTTTAAGGTCCCAACTATTTTAAATAAATAATTACCCTTTTTCAAACCAAGATTGAACTCTTTCGCAATTAGTTAATTGAAACTTTTTATCTAAATGGTCAAATTCATTGTTTTTCTTATTATATATGTAATCTTTTGACCATTTTATGTGATTATGTGCCAATTCTTCAATCGCATTCATAATAAAATAAACTTCTTTATTAGTCATCGTTGGATGTATCGACATACGAACCCATCCAGGTTTTACTTGCAATTCTCCCTTATCAATACTATTCGTAATAACATTTGACTCATCTTGCTCTACATTCAATAAAATATGTCCATAAGTTCCTGCACATGAACAGCCTCCTCTTACTTGTATCCCATACCTATCATTTAATAATTGTACTGCTAAATTAAAGTGTAACCCATCAATATAAAAAGAATAAATTCCCAGTCTATTTTTAAAATTACTAGCCAAAATATGAGCGTTTTTTAAAGTAGAAAATTTCTCCCAAACTATTTTCTGTATTTCGTGCTCTCTATCTAAAATATTATCAACGCCCATTTCTTCTTTTAACTGCAAAGCAAATGCAGTTTTGATAGTTTGGAGAAATGCCGGAGTACCTCCATCCTCTCTCTCTGCAATATTATTTACATATTTATGCTCGCCCCAAGGATTAGTCCAATCAACAGTTCCGCCTCCTGGGCTATCTGGAATTTTATTTAAATATAACTGTTTATTGAATACTAACACGCCTGTGGATCCAGGCCCTCCTAAAAACTTATGTGGAGAAAAATAAATTGCATCTAATCTTTGTTCTGAATTTTCAGGATGCATATCTATATTAATATATGGTGCAGAACAAGCAAAATCAACAAAACAAAAGCCTTGATTTTGGTGCATGATTTCTGCAATTTTATAATATGGAGTAAAAACTCCTGTAACATTTGAACAAGAAGTAATGGCTGCAATTTTTAACTCTCTATCATTATACTGTTTTATTAAAGCATTAAACTTTTCCAAATCTATGTTGCCTTCTTTAGTATATGGAATAATCTTTACTTCGGCAATAGTTTCAATCCAGGATGTTTGATTAGAATGATGCTCCATATGTGTCACAAAAACAATTGGTCTGTTCCTAATTTCAACTTTTTGGATATATTTCTCATGAATTTTTAGCCCTAATATCCTTTGAAATTTATTTATTAACATTGTCATCCCTGCTCCTGCAGAGATAAGAACATCATTTTCATTAGCTCCAACATGCTCTTTAATAATTTTATGAGCCTTATGCATCGCTAAACTCATTGTTGCACCAGTAGTAGATGTTTCTGTATGTGTATTAGCTACAAAAGGAAAAATCATATTGTTTAATTTATCCTCAATTGGTTTATAAATCCTGCCGCTAGCAATCCAATCAGCATAAACAATTTTTTTCTTTCCAAAAGGGGAAATAAAGGTTTGATCTATTCCTATAATATTTTTTCTAAAAGATGTAAAATAATCTTCTAAATTCATAATTGTTAAAATTGAGACAAAATTACACCATTTACATTAATATCTAATATGGAATCTACACCTAATTTTATACTTCTATTATCATAAGTATGCCCAGATGGAAAATCAAAACAAACGGGAAAATTATATTCTTTTATATACTCAAAGATTATTTCATCTGCTTGTTTGCCAAAAGGCACATCATTATCTCGCATATCTGTCATGGATCCAATTATCATTCCTTTTAAACTTCTAAACTTGCCATTTCGGTACATATTTATAAGCATTCTGTCAATGTGATACAAATACTCATCCAAATCCTCAATAAAAAGAATCTTTCCTCCTGCGTCTATATCAGACTTAGAGCCTAATAAAGAATACAAAATTGACAGATTTCCTCCAATAATTTCTCCTTTAATTTTGCCAAATCTATTAAGTTTATGAGATCTGCTCTCAATAACATTCTCTAATCCAAATAAAGAATTTTTCAAACTCAATAAACATTCCTGACTATTCTGATTAAAATTAATTGGCATCGTGGCATGTAAAGTTGCAAAGCCGATTCGATTTAAATGAGAGTGTAAAACAGTAATGTCACTATAACCTATTATCCATTTCGGCTTTTTTCTCAAATTAGAAAAATTAACTTTATCTAAAATCTGAATTGTGCCGTACCCCCCTCTAGAGCAAAAAACTGCCTTAATTGTATCATCATCAATCATATTTTGCAAATCCATACTCCTTTGCGCAACTGTACCAGAAAATTGATTGTCCTCTCCAAAAAGAAATTTACCCAAAACTACTTCCAAACCCCAAGAATGCATAATTCTTATTGCGGGATTTAATTCTTCTAAGCAAATTTTCCTAGCAGTAGATATAAAGCCAATCTTATCGCCAAATTTTAGCTTTGGTGGAATTATCATAAATACAATTTAATTTAAAACTTATCTTTGCGAAAATAATTCTTTTAAAAGATAAATGATTAAAAAAAGATATACAGTTACCTCTGCGCTTCTTTATGCTAATGGACCTGTACACATAGGACATATTGCTGGCGCTTATTTGCCAGCTGATATTTATGTGCGATACTTAAAATCTAAAGGTAACGATGTTGTATTTATTTGTGGTTCTGATGAACACGGAGCCGCAATTACTTTACAATCAAAAAAAGAAAATGTTACTACTAAAGAAATTATAGATAAATACCACTATATGAATAAAAAAGCATTTGAAGATTTTGGTATTAATTTTAGCATCTATGACAGAACCTCTAACCAAGCTCATCACAAAAATGCTCAAGATTTTTTTAAAACACTAGAATCAAAAAATGTTTTTACAAAAAAAACCTCAAAACAGTTTTATGATAAAAAAAATAAACAATTTTTAGCAGACCGATATATTTATGGAGAATGCCCAAAATGTGGGTATCAACATGCATATGGTGATCAATGTGAAAAATGTGGAACAACTTTAAGCCCAGAAGAACTAATTAATCCAAAATCTACTTTAAGTGAATCTACACCTATTAAAAAAGAAACTTCTCACTGGTATTTACCAATGCAATTACATGAAAAATGGCTAAAAAATTGGATTGAAAAGGGAACACTAAATAATAAAAAGTATCACGATGTTAGCTCTTGGAAAAAGCACGTGATAGGGCAGTGTAAATCTTGGATTGATGGAGGGTTGCAGGAAAGAGCAATGACTAGAGACTTAGATTGGGGGGTCAAAGTTCCTATTAAAGATACTGAAGGAAAAGTGCTATATGTGTGGTTAGACGCTCCTATTGGATATATTTCAGCAACAAAAAAATGGGCTAAGACTAGCAAAAAAAACTGGAAAGATTACTGGCAAAATGAAAACACAGAACTTATTCATTTTATTGGAAAAGATAATATTGTTTTTCATTGTATAATATTCCCAATTATATTAAAAATGCATGGAAATTACATTTTGCCAAAAAATGTGCCTGCAAATGAATTCTTGAATTTAGAAGGAAAAAAACTGTCAACTTCGCGTAATTGGGCAATATGGTTACACAAATATCTTGAAGATTTCAAAGGTCAAGAAGACTCTTTGAGATATATGCTTTGCGCTAATGCTCCTGAAAATAAAGATGCTGACTTTACTTGGAAGGATTTTCAAGCTAGAAACAACAATGAGCTAGTTGCAATCTTCGGTAATTTTATAAATCGTGTTGTGATTTTGACAAATAAATATTGGGCAGGAAATGTCCCGCCACGAAATAATCTTAATAATTACGATAAAATCATTTTAGAAAAACTTGCTCATTTTCCAATTAAAATAGGTAATGCAATTGAAAAATTCAAATTTAAAGAAGCTCTTGCAGAGTTAATAAACCTGTCAAGGTTAGGAAATAAATATTTAGCTGACACTGAACCATGGAAGCTAAAAAATACTGATGAAGTCAGGACTGCAACAATAATGAATATATCAATACAGATTGCTGCTTCTTTAGCTATTTTATGTGATCCTTTTATGCCCTTTACCGCTAATAAATTAAAAACCATCTTAAGGTTAAGTAATTTTGCATGGGATGATGCTGGTAAAATTATTATTACTGATAATCACAAATTAAATCCAACAACACATTTGTTTGAAAAAATTGAAGATGAAAAAATTCAAGAGCAAATCGACAAATTAAATCAATAATATTTTTTACTTCCTAACTCATGCCATATCTTTACATTTAATAAAATCATGAAAAATTTATATTTAATAGTACTGTTAATCTTATGTAATAAGATTGTTATATCTCAATGTGAAGGAAGATACCAATCAGAAATATTTACAACCGTAAATAAAACAACTGTTAATTATTCTGACATATATAATAACAATGAACATGAGATGGATATTTATACCCCATATGGTGATTCAGAAACAAATAGACCTGTAATTTTATATATGCACGGGGGCTCATTTTATGCCGGAGACAAAGGAAGTATTGATTGTGTTGATTTCTGCGAAAATATGGCAAAAAAAGGATACGTTACTGCTTCTGTTAACTATAGATTAGCAAATATAATATCCTTTTTAACAAGTAATGAAACACAATATCAAACTGTTTTAGAGGCGGTATCCGACGTTAAAGCAGCAATTCGTTATTTTAGAAAAAGTTTTGTAAACGGGAATTCTTATAATATTGATCCTAATACTATTTTTGTAGGAGGATATTCTGCAGGGGCAGTAATAGCGATACATTTAGCTTATATTGATTCGATTTCTGACCTGCCTATTTTTCCTGTAAATGTACAAACAATTGTAAATAATGTTGGGGGGGTGTATGGATTGGATGGAGATGCTGGAAATTTTGGCTATCCTTCTAATGTTAGCGGGGTCATTAGTATAGCTGGAGGAATAAATGATCTTAATTGGATAGACGCAAGTGATGAGCCTTTGATAAGTATACAAGGGACTTCTGATCTGACGATTAATTATAATTGTGGGCCAGCCATGAATAATCCAGCAATTCTAAATCTATGTGGGTCTGGCGAAATGCATCCTAGAGCAGATGCTGTAGGCGTGTTAAATAACAAGTTAATTTTTAATGGCACCAACCACGGATGGGCCTCAGTAGGCAACGGTAATTCAAAATTTAGCCAAGCATTAGATTTTACAACTAACTCTTTATATCCTCTTTTACCGTGTAATCAAACAACCGCAGTAAGCTCAACATTGCAAGAAAACAAAAGAACACTACTGAAAACTATAGATTTGCTAGGAAGAAAATCGGTGTTAAAAAAGAACAAATCATTATTTTATTTTTATTCCGACGGAAGTGTAGAACACAAAGTCATCTGTTATTGATTAAGCAATAAATTCTCAAAATAAATCCATTGGAAATATGATCTTTTATAACACAAATTAACTATGTAAAAAAATTAGCAATGAAAAAAGGGAAACAAATAAGAACTAATTTTAATCATAAAACTAGTAAAAAATCATCACATAAAAGAATGAATAATACGATTCAGAATCATAATGATAAAATAAGATTAAACAAATTTATTTCAAATACAGGCATATGCAGCAGAAGAGAGGCAGACAAATTTATTGAAGCTGGTGTTGTGACAGTAAATGGAGTTGGAGTGACTTCAATGGGATATAAAATTAGCACTAGTGATATAGTAAAATTTAATGGCCAAAAAATCAAACAAGAAAAACTTCAATATATTCTATTAAATAAACCTAAAAATTACTCTTTAAGAAATAATAAAAACACAAAAATAAACTCAGTATTTAGTCTAATTTCTAATGCTTGTAAAGAAGAGGTTTTTCCAGTTGATAAATTAGGGAATGCAGATACTGGATTATTAATATTCACAAACGACTACAACCTATCAAAAAAAATTGGAAGTAAACATACCGTAATAAAATCTATTTATCAGATAACTCTTAACAAAAGCTTAAGTAAATTAGATTTAGAGAAAATAAGAGCCGGATTATTTATAAACGGGCAAATAAAAAGCTTCAATTCAATATCTTATATTAAAAACAAAGAAAAGAATCAATTAGGTATAGAACACCATAAAGGGGGGGCTCAATATGTTAAAAAAATATTTGAGATATTAAATTATAAAGTCACCAAAATTGATAGAGTTTTTTTTGGCGGATTAACAAAGAAAACGCTATTAAGAAAACAATATAGACACCTTTCAAAAAATGAAATTAATATATTGAAAAGACTATAGCCGTTATTATTTCGTTATTAATTTGATTATCGTACTTTTAACATTTAAATGAAAAAAAATCTTATACGTACTTTTAGACTTATACTATATTCTCTGTTAACTTTTGGTGTTAGTATTTTAATAATTACAGCTTTCTTTTCTGCAAAAATAGAACAAGGTGTAGTAAATAAAATTCAAGACAGCTTAAATTCTCCACTAATTTTAGATAATGTAGAATTTACTATATATGAAAACTTCCCATATGCCTCAGTAAAACTTACAAATCTACTGATTTTAGAGTCAAAAGAATTTAATAGAGATACCCTTTTATTCGCCAAGCGTGCATATGTTGAAATCAGTGTTTATGATATTATTACTAAAAATTACAACATAGAAAACATTACAATTATTGATGGGAAAATAAATATCAAATATAACCACTCAAACATCCCAAATTTTCTAATCTTAAAAAATAATAATCAAACGGCTGGTAAATCTCTATTAATAAAAAAAATAATTACACTTAATACTAAACTAAAAATCAATAAAAAAATCTCAGATCTGAATATAGAGTGGAGTTTAAAACGATCTATAATCTCAATATATAATCAAAATTATCACATTAATGCTGAGGGGTTTTCAAATAACTTAAATGTCAATAATATTAATTATCTGGATATGAAAAAATTTGTTTTCTCAGCAAATACAAAAATAAATACTGATACAATTAGAATTTTAAAATCTAATTTTAATGTTGAGGACGTTATATTTAATATACATGGATCTATTACTAAAGGCAGGTTAATTGATCTAGCAATCAAAGCTCAAAAACAAAAAATCAATCAAATAATTACAAACTTACCAAGCAACATACAGAATGTTTGCTCTCCATTTATTGCTGATGGTAAAATAACCATTGACAGCTACTTAAAAGGAATCATTAGTAAAAATGAGAATCCCTACTTTCAAATGAATTACAAAATTACAGATGGGAGTTTTATGTTAAAGTCAATACCTTTTAAATTGCATAATATGCAAATAAATGGAGATGTAAACAATGGAAAAAGTAGAGATTTTAATTCTACAAAGATTAAATCAACAATGTTTAAAGCTGAAACTAAAAAAGGTTGGATTGACGGGAAATTCACACTAAATAACCTAAATAATTATTTTTTAAACACGCAATTTAAATCTGCCTGGGATTTAAAAGAGGTAAACCAATATTTTGAAAATTCTCAATTTATTAATTTAACAGGAAATTTAATTGCAAATACAGATTATAAAGGCAAAATAAGTTTCAACCATAGTTTTAAAAAACTATTTCTAAACGCAGAACACAAATCAAATGTTAAAATCAATCAATTAAATTTTAATTATAATATATTTCCGCTAAATTTCGCATTTAAAAATATTGATTGTGATATTGAAAAGCATAATATAATGGTAAAAAAATGTGAGGCAACCATATCTGAAACAGATCTAAATTTTAAAGGAGAAATAATGAATTTAATTGCATATACACTGGCAGAGGCTCCTAAAATTTATGTTAATGGAAATATAAGCTCAGTTTACACAAATTTTTCAGAAATCATGACTCTAGATAAGCTTTCCAAGAACAACAAAAAAAATATGAGTAATAATACAATCATGCCTAATTGGATAAACTCTAACACATCTATTAATATCAAGAACTTTTCATATAATAATCTAGTCGGTTCTAATCTAAATGGAGTTGTCACTTATACAAATAATATTTTCAATTGGTCTAATTTAAATATGCGCTCACTGAATGGGCAGATAAATGGAAGTTTTACTGTTAGTGAGCCTGTTAATAACAATCTAAAACTAACAACCAATATTAATATCTCACAAATAAATATACGAAACTCTTTTGATGCATTTAACAACTATGGACAAGAGTTTATTAAAAATAACCAATTAAAAGGAGTAGGAAGTGGAGAAATAAATATAGAGTCATACTGGAAACCTAATTTTGTATTAGACCAAGAAAAACTAAAAATTAATTCCCATTTAATAATTGAAAAAGGGGAATTAATTGATTTTAAACCATTAGAAAATTTATCCTCATATATTAGTTTAGACGAGTTAAAACACGTAAAATTTTCAACTTTAGAAAACACGATTGATGTACAAAATAAAATTATAACAATTCCTGCAATGGAAATAAAATCATCAGCACTTTCTGTTTTAATCTCAGGAACACATACATTTAATCAAGAAATTGATTATGAAATAACATTATTATTATCCGAATTGCTTTCTTCTACGTTTAGGAAAAAAAATACCCAAATAACAGAGTTTGGAGAACAAAAACAAGATGGAAAAATATTTAATACTGTCTATTTTCAAATGACCGGCAATACTAATCAGCCTAAAATATCTTTAAATAAAATCCGTTTTATGCAGGATATAAATACTAATATAAAAAAAGAAAAAGAAATAATAAAGAATATTATTAAAGAAGATATATTACAAACAAGTAAAAAAGAAGAGCAAGAGAAGGGACAAGAGATAGAAATCGAATGGAATCCAGAACTATAAAATGGATATATACTCTAAAGAACAAAAATGGAAATTAGCACTAATTGGTGTTGCAATTATTATTGGAGTTTCATCTCTTTTTGTGACAAATATATTAGTTAGAGAGCTTAAAACTGAAGAAAGAAAAAAAATAGAACTTTGGGCAGCTGCAACTAAACAATTAGTAAATTCTTCAGAAGAAGGAGATTATTCGTTAGCAATAAAAGTGATTTCTGAAAATGATAACATCCCTGTTATATTAGTAGATGATTGTGATACAATTTTATTAAGTAGAAACTTACAAGTTTATAATAAACTTGATAGTTTTTTATTTGAAATAGGAATCAAAAAACCTATTAAAATTACTCCAAATTTTCTTAGAAATGAATTGTATAAAATTAAAAAAAATGGAGATCTACCAATTGAAGTAAATATAATTGGAGACAAACAATGGATCTACTATAAAGACTCTAAACTGCTTAACCGATTGCGTTTTTACCCTATTTATCAACTTAGCTTTATTGGCTTATTTATGTTTATTGCTTACTTTATATTTAGTTCAAGCAAAAGGTCTGAACAAAACCAAGTTTGGGCAGGTATGGCTAAAGAAGCTGCCCATCAATTAGGAACTCCTTTGTCATCTCTAATGGCCTGGATAGAATTGCTAAAATCTAAAAACGAATCAAAAGAGATGGTACTAGAGATGGAAAAAGATATTAGACGATTGGAGACTATAACTGATAGATTCTCAAAGATAGGATCAAAACCAACTTTAAATAATACAGATGTTATTACATTACTGAAAGAAACAACAAATTATCTAAAATCTAGATTCCCGTCTAGTATAAAATTAAATGTCTCGATTACAGAAAAAGTAATTTTAATTCCTGCAAGTCAATTACTATTACATTGGGCAATAGAAAATATTTGTAAAAATGCAGTTGATGCTATGAAGGGAGTTGGTGAAATTAAAATTACTCTGGTCGAAGAAAAAACACACGTTGCTATAAATATTTCTGATAATGGAGAGGGAATAAATCGTGCAATTATAAAAAATATTTTTAAACCTGGTGTAACGTCTAAAAAAAGAGGGTGGGGATTAGGCTTGTCGCTTTCTAAAAGAATCATTGAAGATTATCATAAAGGCAGTTTATTTGTAATGCAATCAGAAAAAGGAATAGGCACTACATTTACAATTAAACTTCCAAAAAAACTATAAAACTTAAAAGTTATTTTTTAGCATGAGGTATAAATCGTATGCTTAATGAGTTAACACAGTGGCGGATGTCTTTTTCTGTAAACTGCTCACCATGAAACACATGCCCCAAATGCCCATTACAATTTGAGCAACAAATTTCAGTCCTTAATCTACCAGTGCTAAAATCTTCGTAGCGCACAATTGCGCCTTTAATCTCATCGTCAAATGATGGCCAACCACAACCTGATTGGAATTTAGTGTGCGAATCAAAGAGCGGGTTATCACAAGCCCTACATACAAAAATTCCAGCTTCAAAAAAATCGTTATATATTCCTGAAAAAGGAGGTTCTGTACCCTTTTCTTTCAAAATATGTTTTTCTTCAGATGTTAAATGTGAAAAATATTTTTCTTTCATATATACAAAAATAAAAAAGCTTATAGAATATACCACTAAAATTGATTTTCTATATTAGCAATAATTTTTTTGCAAAAACTCTGGCAGGCATTTATATACATATCCCCTACTGTAATAAAAGATGTATTTATTGTGATTTTCACTTTACGATTGCGCAAAAAAATAAAAATCACATGCTCAAAGCCATCCAAAAAGAAATAGTTGAAAGGGAACAATATCTTAAAAACCAACAAGTAAGTAGCATCTACTTTGGAGGGGGAACTCCGTCAGTTTTAAATCCCTCAGCTATCAAGTCTCTAATTGAAAAAATATACAAAACATACCAAATTAAAAATTCTGCTGAAATTACAATCGAGTGTAACCCTGAAGATTTAACCGAAAGCAAACTTCAAGCATATAAAAATATTGGCATAAATCGTTTAAGTATAGGGGTCCAATCATTTAACGATACTGATTTAAAATTTATGAATAGATCTCATAGCACAAAAGAGGCTATACAAAGTATCTATTTAGCTAAAAAAATTGGTTTTACAAACATTACTATTGATTTGATTTATGGTTTGCCTAATCAAGGATTAAAAGATTGGGAATATAATCTTGAAACTATGTTGAGTTTAAACATTCAACACTTTTCTGCATATATGTTGACAGTTGAAAAAAAAACGATGTTGCATCATTTAATTAAAAACAACAAAATTCAGGAATTAAATGACAACAAAATAATTGCTCTATTTGAACTGTTACAAAAAAAAGCGAAAAAATCAGGTTTTATTCAATACGAGATATCTAACTTTGGTAAAAAAGGATTTTTTTCTAAACATAACACCTCATATTGGAATAATGAAAATTATTTAGGAGTAGGCCCTTCTGCGCACTCATATAACGGTATTAGTAGGCGATGGAATGTCGCCTCAAATACAAAATATATTTCTAATATAAAAAATAACCTGCCATATTTTGATTTGGAAAAATTAAACTCTGATGAAAAATATAATGAATATATTTATACTTCATTAAGAACAATTTGGGGGATAGATAAAAATGTTTTAAAAACCAAACATGGAGAAAAAAAAATGTCTCATTTCTTAAATGAAATTAAAAAATGGGAAATTAAAAAATATGTTAACTATAAGAAAGGTCATTATATATTAACCACTGCAGGAAAAGCATTCGCTGATTTAATTGCCTCTGATTTATTTATTGTTTATTAGACCTTTTTAAAATACTCTCAAAATATGCCTCATATTGATCAATCACAAAAGGCCATCTATACACCTTTTCAATCTTCCTGAAGTTATTTAATGTGAAAACAGATTTCTTAGTTTGTAAGTCCTGATTTAATAACGTAGTTAATTCAGAAGTAGAATAAAAATAAAATGCATTTTCATCTAAAACAGATCTATTAAATTGATTATTATGAGCTAAAATTAATGTTTTAGCTGCCATCGCCTCTAATAAAGCAGGATTAGTCCCTCCTACTGAATGGCCATGTAAATACAGTGAAGAGAAATATCGTATATTATCTAAATTTACTTTATCAAATATTGCACCTAAAAATATAATTCCCTTATTACGATATTTATCTTTAAGAAAATCTCCATATCTAGTAAGATGATTGCCAACTACATAATAAGGAATTTCAATATTACTATTAATATAAGCGTCAAACATCATCTCTAAATTATTCTCGGGCTCCAACCGAGCAATAGATAATATATAATATTCTTCAGTTATGCCGTATCTCCATAAACAAGATCGATTAGGGGGGGCAATATCAAAAGCTCCGTATGGAATAAATTCTGATGTAAGATTATATTCTTCTTTGATATACTCCTGTATACCAAAATTATCTGCAATTAAATAATCTGAATTCTTAACTCCATATTTTTCTAATTGCTTAGTAAGTCGCTGAATAAATTTGCTCCATTTAGATCGTTTCCATTCCAAACCATCTAAATTTGTAGCAACTATTTTGCCTTTATGGCTGCAAAATATTATTGCTAAAGAAGATGTTATTAAACCTAACTCAAGAATAATATCAAAATCTTTATTGACGGCATTCTTAAAACATAAATAATCATAAATAAAATTTGCCGCTGAAATGCCAATAAAATTCTGAGGACTAAATATACTGACAATTTCCACTCCTTTGTAATTATTCTTTTTATAAGGATGGAAATGTGGAGCATAAATAGTAACATCATGCCCCTTATTTACAAGACCTACTGATAAATATTCTGCACACTGTTCAAAACCCCCATAATTATTAGGAATCCCTCTAGTTCCTAAAATTGCAATTTTCATTTTTTTTTACAAAGAAACAAATATATTCAATACCTGAAATCAGAAAATAAATTATTCTTTTTGATTAATTTAATTGCTGAATTATATCATTTTTTGAAATTATACCTACATGACGATATATCTCTTTAGAATTTTTATATATTAAAAAAAAAGGCACTCCTTTTATCTTATATTTATCAAGAATATCTTTATTTACATCAGCATCGATATATAAAAATTTTACATCATAGTTTTCTTTCTCAATCTCCTGAATTACTGGCTTCATTTTTTTACAAGGCACACACCACTCAGTACTAACAGTTATGAATACCATTTTATTTTCCTTTAAAATACTGTCAACTTGATTAACATGAACGACGGGTGCAATAAATTTATTTGACTGCGATGATGTAACTAATTTAAAATTAGAAGCCTTCCAAGCATTGATTCCACCAACTAAATTATATATTTTAATAAATCCTAATTTTTGCATCATGCTAGCGGAAATAGAAGATCTTCCACCACTACGGCAATAAATATAAATTGGAATATCTTTTCTGATGATTTTTAATTTATTTTTAAACTCATCTGAGTAAAAATCTATATTGGATGCTTCTTTAATATGGCCTGATGAAAACTCTTGTGGAGTTCTTACATCAATAATAATACCTGTCTGTTCATTAGATAAGTTATAAAATTGTGCTGCACTTATATTTTCAGTAATTTGAGATTGTATATTATTACATGATATTAAACAAAAAATGGCAAATAAAAATAAATTACTTTTCATCAATAAAATGATTTTTTTCTTTTAAAGTTATCAGTTAATAAAACGATTTGCAGCTAACATTTATATGTTAACATCTTACTGCATAAACAATAAAAAGTAAAGTTATACGTTTTATATTTACAATGTCGTAATACTTGTTTTGGGTTGTATACTAAATCTTATAATATACAACATAAAAATCCCTCACAACCCGTGAGGGATTTTACTTTAGATCACTTACTAGGAAATTTAATACCTAACATAACTTCATGAGATCCTGAATAATAGTTACTAGTATTAGAAGATGGAATGCCATAAGAATAGCCAATGTTAAATCTATCATTAATAGAATATCCTAATAAAGTTGCTATTGAAGAAAGGTTATTATTCATCTTATAATTCATCCCTATCCAAAACATATCTCTGTATTCTGATTTAATTCCAAAATCAATTTGTGTTTTTGCGCCTTGCACTGATTTTAAAAAGAAACTTGGTTGAATAGATATTAATGTATTAACTGAATAATTATATGATCCTAAAACATAAACATGTCTTGCTAATTTTCCATCCTGACTTGTCGTGTCATATAACTGAGCAAAATCCTCATCCATTAATTTAAGTTCAGAACTTAATAGCTGAGGAATAGCAGCGCCAAGATACCATTGATTTCCGCTTAAATTAAACCCAAAAGTTGCATCAGGCAAAGCTCTTACCACGTCTCCTCCTTCTAAAAGCACATCGCCTTGATCTGCGGCAGAAAGACCTTCTTTAATAACTTTAAATTGTGTAAATCCGGCCTGTAAGGCAAGAGCCAATTGTATTTTTTTTGTTAAAGGTAATACGTAAGTATAAGAAGTCGACGCACCTATTCTACTAGTAGGCCCTGTAACATCATTATAAACCATGCCGCCTAATGCTATTCGATTACTCTTTTTTCCATAAATACTTATTAAAGAAGTTCGCGGTCCATCAGTTATTCCGGCCCATTGATTTCTTATAGTAGTATTAACTTGATAATAATCATACATGCCTGAAACAGCAGGGTTTATCACATAATTATTACACATGTATTGTGTGATTTGAGGCAGTTGCTGAGCATTAAGCAAACCTGTTAAAAAAACTGTAAATATTAGAGCTGATATTCTATTCATTTTAATGATTTTCATTTTATCTAATGATTGTTATTGGTCCAGTTTGAGGTGTGTCGCCATTATTGAGGTCTATAATATAATAATATGTTCCAACAGCAAGTTCTTTTCCGTTATTAGTACCGTCCCAAGCTTGGTATCCAGCGCCGCCTTGCGCTTCAAAAACTAAAGACCCCCACCTAGTAAACACTTGTACTAAAGCATTTTCATACGATTGAATATCCAGTGGGGTCCAGGTGTCATTAAAACCATCATTATTAGGGGTAATAATATCATAAGGCTTAACCCCTACTACAACATAAATAGAATCATATCCCAAACATCCTTCACCATCTTTTACATATAAATAATACCAGTCTGTTTTTTGAATATCATTTATAGAAATTAAACCGTTATTATTAGAAATAGTATCTTCACTCCATCGCCAAGTATATTCAACACATGTATTATTATCTGAATACAACGACAAGCTCTCTCCTGCTAACAAAACTGGGTAATTCCCATATTCAATTCCTGGCTCAGAAGCTGGCATAGGGTCAATAAAATCAACGTTAATTGTTGCTGAAACTTCATATGGATTATTGAGACAAGAGGGGTCAGTAATATTTAAAGTATATATATTGACATAATCTGTCGGTGTAACAAGAATGTCAGCCTGATCATTATTAATTGTATCAACTAATTTAGTTAATAAAATCTCATTGTTATATTGCCAAATGTAAGTAAACCCAAGTTTTTCCACAACATTTAACTCAAAGCTGGATCCTAAGCAAATTGTTGTGTCAAAAGAAGAAATTCTTTCTTGAAAAAACACTTCAGAACTTCCATTAACTCTTATTGTATCAAAAACATTGCAGCCATTAGCATCTGAAACTACAACAGAATATATACCTGGAGCTAAACTGTCAATTGAAGTAGCATTACCGACTATACCATTACTCCAAACGTAATTATACGGAGCTGTTCCTCCTAAAACAAGCGAATTTACAGCACCATTATTAGAATTACAGCTCTCATCTATTGAATCTAAATCGATCGTTAACAAATTTGTTGGTTGAGAAATAAAAATAGATTCTGAGGTAACGCTACAGCCATTTTGATCAGTTGCTGTTACTGTATAAACACCAGGCGCTAAATCAATAGCAACAGAAGTATCTGTCTGCTCATTTAAACCATTTGAAAAAGAAAAATTATAACTTGGGGGAATACCAAAAAATGGTGTGCCACTGCCAATCAATACAGAAGCAGTAATACTACCATCATAAAACCCAAAACAATTAATATTTGTCGGAGATACAGACAAAATCATTTCAGTAGGCGCAGTTAGTATTATCTCTGAACTATCCATACATCCATTAGCATCTGTTAAAACAACACTATATGATCCTGCAGACAAATTTGTAGCAATATCTGTAGATTGAACTGGCTGAGTGTTCCAGGCAAATGAATAGGGATTTGCACCTCCATTTCCTGTTGCCTTTACCTTTCCATCATTACCCCCATAACAACTAATGTCCTGTAAATTATAATCTGAAGTTACAATAGAAGTCACCATTAAAGAATCTGGTTGATTTAATACTTGATATAACGTATCTGAACAGCCCTGGCTATCAGTTATTACACACATATATTGAGCTGTATTTGTATTATTATCAACACATAAGCCTACTGCATTCTGAGTAGTTTGCAGTAAAATATCATTCCACTGATAGTTGTAAACAGGATTTCCATTCGCGTCATAATTAGGAGCGCCACCTAAAACAGAAGTAGATATTTCTCCATCACAATAATCGTAGCAAGAAATATCTGACCAAGTTAATATACTCGAACTAAGAGCATTATTATCATTAATAACAAATGATTTACTAGAATAGCAATTATTTTCATCTTGAACTGTCATTATATAATTTCCAACAGGCACTCCGTTAAGATTAAATGTTGTATCTCCAGTATTCCATAAATAATTATACGTGTTTGCATTACCAACTCCTCCTGAAATAGAATCAATTAATGAACCATTACTCCAACCAGTACACGTTACATGAGTGGCAATAAAATTATGAACTATTGAATCTGGCTCATTAAATACTATTGTTTCATAATAAATACATCCGTTTGCGTCAATTACTTCAAATGCATATTCTCCTGATGACAACCCCGTAAATAAATTTGAACTTATTGTATTTAATAAATTTCCCGTATTTACATCATACATATTTCTAGTATAAGGAGGTGTGCCTCCTAAAATAGATAAATTAGCAAAACCTGAGGTGTCTCCATTACATTGTATCTGATAGCTATATAGCCCGCTATTACTATTGTAATCCCATCCAGATGTTGTAATATCTACATTTAATTCTGTTGGTTCAGTAATAATTATAAAGTCTGCTGCAACACAATTATTAGAATCTTCTACTTCAACACTATATATTCCAGGTCCATAACCGTAAAAATAGGACATATTCGAATAATGATTTGAACCATTAACTGAATATGTAAAAGGAGGAGTACCTCCTAAAACATCAATTGATAAAATTTCACCATCATTAGCCCCATTACAAGTAATATCAGAAAAATAAGTACTATCAACCTGTAGTAAATCTGTATAAACTACTGAAATAATTGTGTCAGTATAGCAGCCATTAAAATCATATGTTTCTATTCGATAATTACCAGGAGCAAGAGATGAAAAAAGAGGGTTTGATTGAGTAGTGCTTGATGAATCTATAGAATATAAATATGGTGACTGACCTCCGGATGCAATTATTTCAATCTGACTATCATCAACACCATAACAACTACTTGTTGTAACTATTATAGTGTCAAATTTAATTGGGTTTAATGGAGGCGTAACCGTGACAGATGCTGATAGGGTACATGAAAAAACATCTGTTACATCAACAGAATAATTACCAACAGAAATACTATCTAATGTAGCTGAATTTTCTCCTGGTATAACATTATTATTGGCATCTCGCCATTGATAAGCAGCAACTGGCGCTGATGCTGTAACCGTAGCAGAACCACTCAGCGGTCCTAAGCATGGAGAAATAGTTGAAAAAGAAATTGTAAATCCTGTTCCAAGAGTTAAATTAATTGAAACCGGAACTTCAAGAGTACACCCATTTGCATCTGTAACAGTACAAATATAGTTGCCTGCTGCCAATCCGTTAGCTGTTAAAGTTGTTTGAGCAAGTGGATCATCCCATAAATAAAGATACGGATCTCCAACTGTAAATGGAGTGCCCCCAATAACATTAACTAAAGATGCGCTACCATTAGTGCCCCCCAAACAAGTTACATCTGATATTGTAGTGGAGGCTGTTAACGAAGTAGGTTCTGTAATAGTTACAGAGCTTGTGATTATCGAACATCCGTTAGCATCGGTTACTGTACAAGCATAAGTACCAGGAGATAATCCAGTGGCTGTTAAAGTTGTTTGAGCAAGTGGATCGTTCCATAAATAAAGATACGGATCTCCAACTGTAAATGAAGTGCCTCCAATAATATTAATAACTGTAGCTGTACCATCATTAGCACCATTACAATTTACATCAGTACTGGCTGTTGGGCCAGAAGTTAATGAAGTAGGTTCTGTAATAGTTACAGAACTTGTGATTATCGAACACCCGTTAGAATCAGTTACCGTACAAGCATAAGTGCCAGGAGATAATCCAGTGGCTGTTAAAGTTGTTTGAGCAAGTGGATCGTCCCATAAATAAAGATACGGATCTCCAACTGTAAATGGAGTGCCCCCAATAACATTAACAACGGTAGCTGTACCATCATTAGCACCATTACAACTTACATCGGTACTGGCTGTTGGGCCAGATGAAAGTACAGAGGCTCCAGCAATTAAAAAATTAATAGGTGATGGATTTGTCAAACAGTTATTAGAGTCAGTAACTATTAAATTGTATGATCCAACACACAAGTTAGCTAAAGTATCTACAGTTACATTGCCTGGTAATGTGATAGAGGGATTCGCATCTAAAGTATACGTATATGGCAGAGTTCCTCCAGTAATTGCCAGCTCCTCAGCGGCAATACAATCTCCAAAACACAGGTTACTTGCAGTTGATGTTAAAACAACACTTAATTGCTCAGGCTGCGTTATAATAATTGGACCAAATTCATCAGTAACACCCGCTGAACCAAAGCCATTACCAAAACTATGAGTGCTATAATATGAGGTTGAATCAACAAGCCTAACATACCATTCTATAGTGTCCCCAAAATTATCGACAGGTGGAAATCCTACAAGACTTATAGATGTTCCTGTGGTTTGAGATGAGCTTCTTTGGGAAATAAAAAACCCATTAGGAGGACCTCCGGTTCCTGGCACATAACGACCTACTAAAAAAGAATATGTAACTGTAGGAGAGGCTTGAATCGTATTAATTTGTATTTCGTCACTAGTGAAATCGCCAAAACATGTTATGGGCACAGATACATAGGCGGTATCAATAAAAGGGGGTGTTTGAGCAAATATTTTTGATAAAAGTGAAAATATAATTATCGTTGTAAACAGGAATATCTTCTTCATATTATTTCAAGAGTTTATAGTCTTTATTTAATCCCGCAAGATACAAATTTTTTAATTACACTCTATAAATATCAATTTTCATAAAAAAGATAAATAAGAGTTGTCTAATTTTATAATAAATTTAACAAATCTGTTCAAAACAATCTCTTAAATTATCAGCTATCATTTCAGCAGTTCTCCCCTCAATATGATGACGTTCAATACAATGTACTAATTCTCCGTCTTTAAAAACTGCAATTGATGGTGACGATGGGGGGAATGGAGCCATATATTCTCTTGCTTTTGCAGTTGCTCCAATATCTTGCCCTGCAAAAACAGTAGCAAAAGTATCAGCCTTTTTATCAAACTCTATTGCTAATTTGACAGCCGGCCTTGCATTACCAGCGGCACAACCACAAACAGAGTTGACCATAAGCAAAACAGTCCCCTCTTTTTGGTCTAACAATGCTGATACATCTTCTGGAGTTCTTAGCTCTACAAAACCAACTGACGTTAAATCATGACGCATTGGTAAACAAATTTCCTCAGGATAATTCATGTCTTATTATTTTAAATTTTCTGCAAAAGTACGTTAATTTATCTTTTTCTTTTAAAAAATTCTTTTAATAATTTGGAACATTGTAGGGCCATAACACCTCCTATAACCTCTGTTTTTGGATGTAAAATTTTTTTTGACGTGATAGAGTATCCTCTTTTTTCATCTCTTGCTCCATAGACTATTCTCTTAAGTTGTGCCCAATAAGACGCTCCTGCACACATAGCACAAGGCTCAAGAGTAACATAAAGAGTGCAATTATCTAAATACCTACTTCCCAAAAAATTGGTAGCAGAAGTAAATGCTTGCATCTCTGCATGAGCAGTTGCATCATTTAACCGATGGCTAAAATTATGTGCTCTAGCGATAATTTGATTTTCACACACTATAACACATCCAACTGGAACCTCATCCATCTCTAATGCCTTATGAGCCTCTTTCAGTGCTTGTTTCATAAAATATGTTTTGTCAAAAGGATTTACTTCCATAGTGCTAAATTACAAAACTAATATGTTAAATTTGCAACAAATAATTACAAGATGATGCGAACACATAATTGTGGAACATTAAACATTAGTAACGTTTCGCAATCAGTTATTTTAAGTGGCTGGGTACAAAAAACAAGAGATTTAGGTGGAATGACTTTTCTTGACCTAAGAGATAGGTATGGCATTACACAATTAGCATTTGATATGAATACAAACGCTGATTTATGTATTAGAGCAAGGAAATTAGGTCGTGAATTTGTAATACAAGTTGAGGGGAAGGTTGTTGAAAGAAGTTCAAAAAACACAAATATAGCTACTGGAGAGATTGAAATTCATGTGTCAACATTAAATATACTTAACAAATCTAAAACTCCTCCTTTTACAATTGAAGACAAAACAGACGGCGGAGATGATCTTAGAATGAAGTATCGATTTCTAGATATTAGGCGCAACACCATTAAAGAAAACCTAATACTTAGAGCAAAAATATCAGCTGAAACAAGAAAATATCTAGATTTAAACGATTTTATAGAAGTAGAAACTCCTTATCTAATCAAGTCCACTCCTGAAGGAGCAAGAGATTTTCTAGTTCCAAGTAGAATGAATGAGGGGCAGTTTTATGCCCTTCCACAATCACCACAGACATTTAAGCAGCTTTTAATGATTGGAGGAATAGATAAATACTATCAAATAGTTAAGTGTTTTAGAGATGAAGATTTAAGAGCTGATAGACAGCCAGAATTTACTCAAATTGACTGCGAAATGTCGTTTGTAAACCAAGAAGATGTCCTAAACATTTTTGAAGGATTTACAAAGCATCTTTTAAAAGAGATAAAAGGTATTGAACTAGAAGATTTTCCTAGATTAACTTACGATGAAGCAATAAGGATGTATGGCTCTGACAAACCTGACATTCGTTTTGATATGCAATTTATAGAAATGAAGGAAATTTGTAGGCATAAAGGATTTACAATATTTGACAAAGCAGAATTAATAATTGCAATAAATGCAAAAGGATGTGCTAACTATACAAGAAAACAACTTGATAAGTTAATTGATTTTGTAAAAACCCCACAAGTAGGGGCAACAGGCCTGATTTATTGTAAGTATAATCAAGATGGCACATCAAAATCAACAGTTGATAAGTTTTTTGATGAACATAGCAGAAAAATTTGGGCAGAAAAAGCGTCTTGTGAGCCTGGCGACTTACTTTTAATCATGGCTGGCGAGAAAAAAAGTACTCGTAAAGCACTTTCGGCTTTAAGATTACATTTGGCTGAAGAATTAGGTTTAAGAAAAGCTAATGAATTTTCCCCATTATGGATAACAGACTTCCCTCTATTAGAATGGGATGAAGAGGCTCAAAAATATCATGCCATGCACCATCCATTCACATCTCCAAAAAAAGAAGATGTTAGTAAATTAGACAGTGCCCCTGAATCAGTTCGCGCCAATGCGTATGATTTAGTAATAAATGGAAATGAAATTGGAGGAGGAAGCATTAGAATACATGATAAAAAGCTGCAAAAATTAATGTTAAAACACTTAGGATTTTCAGATGAAAAAGCAAAAGAACAGTTTGGTTTTTTAATAGAGGCTCTAGAATATGGAGCGCCACCACACGGCGGTATTGCATTTGGATTTGACAGGCTTTGTGCAATTATGGGAGGACAAGAAAGCATTCGCGACTTTATTGCATTTCCAAAGAATAATGCTGGTAGAGATGTAATGATTAATTCTCCATCCAACATTGATGAAGAGCAACTTAATGAACTTAATATTAAGCAAGTGTGAAAAAGAAAGACTCATTTTTTATACCATTAATAATATCACTGTCAATAATTATTCCTATTGCAGTTGCTTTATTAATGATCTTTCCAAAAACTCTGTCTATTGATACAGGCAATATTGATTTTAGTTCCTTGCCATTTTTTCACGCGATTCTAAATGGATCTACAGCAATCCTTCTAGTTACTGGATTTATATTAGTTAAAAACAAAAACACAAAAGCTCACAAAATATCAATGATGACCGCGTTTATATTGTCCTCTATATTCTTGGTTTCATATGTTGTATCCAAATTAACTAATGATCCTGTCCCCTTTAAAGGAAGTGGCCCTATAAGAGCCATATACTTTTTTACCCTAATTAGCCATATTATCCTATCTGTCCCCGTATTGCCTTTAGCACTTTTTTCTATTTATAGAGGGATGACTGGAGAAATTAATAAACATAAAAAAATTGTAAAGTGGACATTTCCAATATGGATATATGTCGCTATAACAGGAGTCATGGTGTACCTCTTTATGATACCTTATTATTAAAATGAATAATAATAAACCTGTCATAATATGGCTCTTATCTGGATGTTTTCTTATTTTTATAATGGTAGTTGTCGGAGGGATTACACGACTTACCAACTCTGGATTGTCTATGGTAAATTGGAGTCTTTTTATGGGTGCAATACCTCCTTTAAATGCCTCTGATTGGCAGGAATTATTTGCTTTGTACCAAGACTCTCCGGAAGGTAAAAAATTAAATTATAATTGTACTTTATCAGAGTTTAAATATATATTTTTCTGGGAATACTTGCACAGAATGCTTGGTCGGTTACTGGGTTTAGTTTTTATTATTCCATTCATCTTTTTCTTAATCCAAAAAAGGCTGAATAAAAAGCTAATTATACAGTCAATTATATTATTCTTTTTAGGTGCATTTCAAGGGGGAATTGGATGGTGGATGGTTAAAAGTGGATTGGTAGACAACCCTCATGTTAGCCATTATAGGTTGTCAATACATTTAGTTACCGCTTTCTTAACATGTGCTTTTACTTTTTGGGTTGTTCTTCCTTTAATGTATCATAAATCCAAAAAAGGAAACAGCAGCATAGCTAAATTACTATTAGTCTTTTTCTGTTTCGTTGTTGTGCAAATAATATATGGGGCTTTTGTCGCAGGGCTAGACGCAGGAGATGGATTTAATACTTGGCCAAAAATGAGAGGCGAATGGATGCCAGAAGCAGTTTATACAGACATCAATGGCTATAACCCAATATGGTTTCTAGAGCATAGGTGGGGGGTGCAATTTATACACAGGACGCTAGCAATTATAATTGTTATATTTATACTATATATTTGGAAAAAAGGGCTTAATATCAGTCTATTTAAACAACAAAGAACATCATTATCCATTATCCTTACCATTGTAGTTTTGCAAACAATTTTAGGTGTAATAACGCTAGTGTTTGGGGCTCCAATATATATGGCGTCATTACACCAAATCACCGCATTCTTTTTACTAATGTCAATAGTATATGCCTTATTTGTTTTTAAAAAAAATTAAAATAAAAATCTATCTATAATAAAAACTATTTGTATACATGGAAGGTATATAAAAGAAAAAAGCATTACTTTTTTTGCTGAAATATCGTCTGTGTTTTTATATAAATTTACAGATTTTAAAGTAAACCAAATTCCTAATAAAAGAACAACCAAAAAAGAATATACGGATAAATTTAAATCATCAATACAAAAATATGGCAATACTGATATAATGGTCATTAGTAAGGAGGTAAAGACAGAAATACTTGCCGGGTATTTATTTTTGTGTCCACCAAAAAGCATTTTAAAACCTGCTTTCTTATACTCTTTGTCTAAAACCCAGGCAATTGCAATAAAATGAGGAAACTGCCAAAAAAATTGGATTGCAAAAAGTATTCCGGCAGCCAAACCAAAATCATCTGTGGCAGCTACATAGCCTAATAAAAAAGGTATTGCCCCTGGAATTGCACCAACAAAAATAGAAATAGTAGATACGCGCTTTAACGGAGTGTATGAAAGCACATAAAGAAAAATAGATATTAATCCAAAAAATGAAGACTTAGACATAATACCATAAAAGCTACCCTGTGGATTAATATTATTTAATAAAAATAAACCTATAACTGCAATAGAAAATGCAAAAATAAACGCCTGCATAGGCGTTAATTTACCTTGCGGAATAGGCCTGATAATAGTTCTATCCATTAAAGCGTCTTGTTTGTGTTCTAAAATTTGGTTAAATGCATTTGCAGAACCTGTTACTAACATTCCTCCAATAGATAAATATATAAAATGGGTTAAATTAAATTCATCAAATCCTAACAAATACCCCGCAATGGCAGAAAAAACTACTGTTATGGATAATCTAAATTTTAATAACTGTCCGAAATATTTAAGTGTCATAAAATAATTATGCTGCCTGTTTTTTATCTCGTTGCTGTAAAAAATAAAAAAACCCAAATAACATAATTGCAATGTAAGGAATAGCCATTAAATAAAGTATTCCCTCATTTAACCCTGCTCCTGCGCTACCACCATCTTTTAAATTAGCCTCGACTGCAGCCTTACACATAGCGCATTGAGCATGTAACTTGTTTATACTGATTAATAAAAATAAAGCCGTAAAGTAAATTTTAATTTTCATTTTTCTTATCTTTTGTTGGCCTTTTATACTCTGCCAGCAGCACTTTAATATCACTAATTAGATCTTTCATTTGAGCATCATTTGTTCCATCATAAACGCCTACTGTATTATTATTTTTATCAACACCTGAGCGTACCCTACCCTCTTTATCAACTATAACAAAATACTCAGAGTGTAAAAATCCTCCTGGAGCTAACGAGTCAGAGCTTACATTAACAAAATAAGAGCGAGCAATATCATACAACTCCTTTTTATCTCCGGTAACAAAATCCCAGTTAGATAAATCAATATTAATATTCTTAGATTTTAATTTTTTAACATAACTTCGCATGCGCTCTGGTGTATCATTTATAGGGTCTACAGTATGCGACAGAAACTTAATGTTAGGGTATACGCTAAGTTTATTTTGTACATACGCCATATTTTTTGTCATTACTGGACAAATAGTTGGGCAAGAAGTAAAAAAGAAGTTTGCAACATATATATTTCCATGAAGAGAATCATTAACAATAATTTCTTCATCCTGATTAATAAATGAAAAACCTGGTATTTTATGCCCCTCTTTGCCTATTATCTCCAACTTACTAAAAGTATTATAACCTCTAGTAGTATAAAAATAAACCAAAGGAGGAAGAACAAATATTAAGAATAGAGTTACTCCAACATTAAATTTCTTTATAGATTTCTTGCTTAAGTACATTTTATTGCATTATAAAAGCATGTCCAGCCTCACTAATCAAAATAAAAAGAAGATATGGAACAAGTATAAAGGCTGGAAGTAAAATTGTCCATCTTAAATTTTTTCTTTCATCCCCAAGATGCATAAATATCATTACTATGTATGCAGCCTTAATAATAGTTAAAATAATAAAAACATGAGTAAGCCAAGCTAACCCCAAAAACCTGTCATAAACAATAAATTCTGGCAATTTTTCATTAACCTTAAGTATTCCTAACACTACTTCGAAAGTAGTAACAAACAAAAGTATCCAAAAAACCCTCCATATCCACCAATTTCCTTTTTTATCTGCACCCATATTTTAAAAATTTATAATTTAAACTAAATAAAAGAAAGTAAATACAAACACCCAAACTAAATCTACAAAATGCCAGTATAAGCCTACTTTCTCAACCATCTCATAATGCCCCCTTTTCTCGTATGTCCCTTTAATAACATTAATTAAAATTATAATTAATATCACCACTCCACTAAAAACGTGAAAACCGTGAAAACCTGTAATAAAGTAGAAATAATCTGCAAACAATCTATGGCCATATTCATTTTCATATAGGTTAGCTCCTATTATTATCTTAGTAGCATTTTGATTAAGGTATTTTACTGATTGTTCATTAGTTAAATATTGTTTATTTGCTTTTCTAATATTAAATTCTGGTTTTTCCTTTAACTTATTAATTAATGTCTCTAAGTTTTGAGCATCAAATCCATCTTTCATTTCTTGTGTTAATTCTTTTAACCCTGAATATTTTAAAATATGGTCATTAGAATATTTATCTATATCCATTAGTTTGTAAACAGAAGATAGTTTTTCCCCTTCAGCAATATGAACAACAAATTCTGTTTTTGTAGCTACTCCCCCCTTGTCACCATGAATAAAGTGCCCCCACTCCCAAGCCTGTGAGCCTAAGAATAAACAACCACCAACAATAGTTAATGACAGCCAAAGTATTACCTTGTTTTTTTGCATTTTATGTCCATAGTTTACAGCTAGCACCATAGTTACAGAACTCATTATAAGAATAAAGGTCATTAGTGCAACAAAAAGTAGTGGATGCTCACCGTGTAAAAAAGGAAAGTGGGTAAACACATCTTCAGGTACTGGCCATACTTCAGGATACTTAAACCTACTGAAACCATAAGCTGCCAAAAAAGCAGAAAATGTTAATGTATCTGTGATAAGAAAAAACCACATCATTAATTTGCCATAACTAGCGGCATAAGGAATGTCATTGCCTTCCCATGCTTTTCCGTAATCTTCTTTGTTTGACATAAATTTAAATTTTTACAAAAGTAAAGATTTTGTTACTTTCTTTGCTGTTTAGTTCTGTTTTATCAAAAATACTTTAAAAAGAAAAATAAATAAATCCACAATAAGCCTACAAAATGCCAGTAAATCGCGGTCAAGTCAAAACCTAAGCAATCATTTAAGCTATATCTACCATTTCTAGATTTGATTGCTGTAACTAAAATTGCTATCAATCCACCCATTAAATGAACTAAGTGTGCTAACGTTATTACATATAAAAACGAACCCGAAACATTACTTCCTTCTCCAGTTAAAAATATTCCTTGATTTATTAATTCTTGCCAACCTCTAAACTGACAAAAAGAAAAGGCAGCGCCAAATAAAAACGTTCCAAACACTAAATTAGCACATACTTTCGTATTACTAATTCGAGTTTTAGCAATAATGAGTATTACGCTACTAATTATAACAATGATTGTGCTAAATGTAAACCATTCAGGCAAAACAAACTCTTGCCAATTACCTTGTGGCTTCCTTACTACATAGGCAGAAGTTAATCCAGCAAAAAACATAACAATAGAACCTATACCTACCCAAAGTAGTTGCTTTAAAGATCTATTTTCAATAAGATTCATTTTTATTATAACTAATGTTCTTCCTCTCCGTCCTTTAAAGGTTCCGTTTGTAATATATAATCATCATCCGCGCCAGGTTTAGAATAATCATACGCCCACCTATAAACAGTAGGCAATTCACCAGGCCAATTACCGTGTATTCTTTCTATTGGGGTAGTCCACTCTAAGGTATTTGATTTCCACGGATTTTTACTTGCTCTTGTCCCTTTAAAAATACTATAAAAGAAATTAAACACAAAAATCATCTGGACAACTGCTCCAGCTAGCGCAAAAAAAGTAATTATGTCATTAATATCACTAAGTCCATCAAACATAGGAAAAGATGTGTTTGTATAGTATCTTCTAGGCAATCCTGCAAGTCCTAAAAAGTGCATTGGAAAAAAAACCCCATATGCACAAATAAAAGTAGCCCAAAAATGGATATAACCTAAATTCTTATTCATCATTCTACCATATAGCTTTGGAAACCAATGGTAAACTCCCGCCAGCATACCATATATAGCAGACAATCCCATTACAATATGAAAGTGGCCAACCACAAAATACGTATCGTGAACATTAATATCTAAAGCACTATCTCCTAAAATAAGCCCAGTCAATCCACCTGTAATAAAGGCTGAAACTCCAGCAATAGCAAATAACATTGCTGGGGTAAACCGAATATTAGCTCGCCATAACGTAGCTAAATAATTAAATACTTTTACGGCAGACGGAATTGCTATTAACAATGTTGTAAAAGTAAATACCGACCCCAAGAAAGGATTCATTCCCGTCATAAACATATGATGGCCCCAAACAATAAACGACAAAAAACCTATAACTAATATAGACATAACCATTGCTTTATAGCCAAAAATAGGTTTTCTAGAATTAACAGCAATTACTTCAGAAATAATACCTAATGCAGGCAATAAAATAATATATACCTCAGGGTGTCCCAAAAACCAAAATAAATGTTCAAATAATATAGGGCTTCCACCCATGTTATGTAACATCTCTCCATTAACAATTATATCTGAAAGATAAAAGCTTGTCCCAAAAGATCGATCAAAAATTAACAGTAATCCACATGATAAAAGTACTGGGAAAGAAAGCACTCCTAAGATTGCAGTAACTAAAAGCGCCCAAATCGTTAACGGCATTCTTTGCATGGACATACCTTTAGTTCTTAAGTTTAATATAGTTACGATATAATTAAGTCCGCCTAACAAGGAGCCTACTACAAATAGCGTAATACTAATAAGCCACAAGGTCATACCCATTCCTGATCCGGGAATAGCCTGAGGTAGGGCGCTTAAAGGGGGGTAAATTGTCCATCCCCCTGAAGCTGGGCCACCTTGAACATAGATTGAAGATATTAAAACAACTGTGGCTATAAAGAAAAACCAATATGAAAGCATGTTAATAAAACCAGACGCCATATCTCTTGCTCCTATCTGAAGAGGTATCAAAAAGTTAGCAAACGTTCCTGAAAGACCTGCGGTCAAAACCCAAAAAACTAAAATTGTTCCATGCATTGTAACTAATGCAAGATATTTATCAGGATTTAGAGCTCCCATTTCATTTACCCATGAACCAGGAAGTAATTTGTACAAGATAGAAGTTTCTCCAGGATTTGCAAGTTGCACTCTAAAAACTGCAGACATAATCATTCCTAGTAGCGCCATAATCATTCCTGTAATCAAAAATTGCTTTGCAATCATCTTGTGATCTTGAGAAAAAATATACTTTGTTATAAATGTTTCTTTATGATGTTCTGACATCTTATTATTTTTGAGTTAATAACTTTTCGGACAGTGTTTTCTGAGACGCAATCCACGCATCATATTCCGCTTGCGTCTCCACAACAAACTGCATTTGCATATTGTAATGTGCCGAGCCACATATTTTATTACACAATAAAACATATTCGAAATCTTCCCCCTCCTGTGCTTTCATTTCTTTTGTTGTTTTGTTAGGGGTAAATGCAAATTGGGTTGAAAGTCCTGGAACACAATTCATCTGCACTCTAAAATGAGGTAAAAATGCTGAATGGATAACATCTCTGGATCTAAACTTTAATAATACCGGCTTATCTACCACTAAATGCACTTCGCGTATTAATTGGTCATCTAAAGAATTTTTATCTTGCATATCAACTCCTGTTGCATTAGTACTTGTAACTAGCTTGTAATTTGATGAACCAAGCTTATTATCTGCCCCTGCACTTCTTGCGGTCCATTTAAATTGTTCTGAATAAAGCTCTATAACTTTAGCTTCTGATGTGTCAGGATACATTGTATCATTCCAAACTTTTAGCCCATAAATAATTACGCCTGTCAATACAATTGTAGGGATAACAGTCCAAACAACCTCCAGTTTGTTATTATGAGATAAAAAATAGGCGCTTCTATTTTTATTTCCCCTGTATTTATAAGCAAAATAAAATAACATTGGGGTTACAATAAAAAACACAACTAAAATAAGAGTCATTGAAAATTTCATCAAAACATCTATTTTCTCACCATGAACAGATGCCGCTCCTGGCAATAATAAATGATTCCACTCTAGCATTTGCCAAACAACAAAAGCAATAAAGCCCATTCCTATAATTAAAACCAATATCCCCTGAGTCTTGTTGTCATCATCTGTCACCTCATTTACATCCTGATTTTTTAATTCTCCAAGTAACTCACTCACTCTAGTAATTTGCACTAAAGCAACAATTACTAATAAAACAACTAATGCTATCAATATATTTGTCATTGTATTAATTTTTCGCTTGCAAAAATACTGAAAATCTAAATAATTTAACGCATGATTAAGATCATATTTTAGACTAAATTTAAGTTCCCGCCAAAAAGTGTAATGATTAAAGAGAACTTATAAACTAATGCATTCCGCTAAGAAAAAGATTACGCTGACTCAAAAGCAGAAATTATGCGTCTGTCTTGCTTAGCATAATTTAAGATTAATCTTCTGTACAAAATCTAAAACCAAAGTCTTAAAGGTTGTCTAAAATGAAATAAAATCACTTTTAAAATGTATTCAATCAAATTTTTGTGCGGAACATTGCCTTTTAGAATTAAAGAATGATCAAATGATCATCAGAAAATGTAAAACATATACGTCTAAAATTTGAATTCTTTAGAAATCCTAATCATGTTTCTTTAAATTTAAATTAACTTTCTTATGGCTATAATACTTTTTCTTTTTAGTTGATTTTTTTCTTAACAACTTTTGCTCATGTTTAGGCAATTTAATAACTTCCATACATTCAACAGAACAACAGTTTTCATACTTAACTTTACAATTGTCACATTGTAAAAACAATAAATTACAGTCTACATTTTTACAATTAACATGTGTGTCAAATGGGGCCCCACACTGGTGGCAATTACTTATAACATCATTAGAAATTCGCTCAGATCTTCTTTCGTCAAAAACAAAATTTTTGCCTATATAATTATTTTTTAAACTCTTATCTAATTGTAATTGCCTAGCATAATCTATTATACCCCCATGTAATTGATTAACATCTTGAAAGCCGTGGTGTTTTAAATAGGCAGAGGCTTTTTCGCATCTAATACCACCAGTACAATACAAAAGTATTTTTTCTTTTTTCTTATCATTTAACATATCTTTAACCTTAGGCAACTCTTCTTTAAAAGTTTCTACATCTGGACATATAGCTCCTTTAAACTTACCTATCTCGCTTTCGTAATGATTACGCATGTCAACAACTGTAGCCCCGGTTTCTATAGCATCATTCCATTCTGCTGCTGTCAAATGTTTTCCTACATTAGTAACATCATATTCATTATCTGAAAGGCCATCTGCTAGGATGTCCTTTCTTACCTTAATAGTTAATTTAAAAAAAGAGTTGCCTTCATCTTCTATAGCTAATTTAAAAGGAATATCTAAAAAATATTTATTTGAATGCACATTTTCTTTAAACGCGAGCCAATTATGTTCAGGCACACTCACTTGTGCATTAATTCCTTCGTTCGCCAAATAAACCCTTCCTAAAACTCCCAAAAATTTCCAGTCTGAATATAACTTATCCCGCAAAGTGTCGAGATCTTCTAAAATCACATACCGGTAAAAAGACACAGTCTTTCTTTTAAAACCTTCTTTACTAAGCAATTTCATTCCCTGATTTTTGCTCAGTTTATTAAACATCCCCTTTTTACCAGAATTTGGATCCATAATTAATAATGCAAAGATATAAAATATTCAAATTTTATTGTCTTTTAAAATAAGACCCTTAAAAATAATGTATAATGTTATCTTTGTAAAAATATTTTAGATGCAAGAAAAAATTTTAATAATTGGTTCATCAGGACAAATTGGCACAGAACTTGTAGTCTCCCTTAGAAAAATATATGGTAATGAAAACGTGATTGCTTCTGACATACGCCCATCTTCTATTGAAGTAATGGATTCTGGCCCTTTCGAAGAGCTAGACATTATGAATGAAGAGCTCCTGAGAAAAATTGTTAAGCATTATAAAGTTACACAAGTTTATCTGCTTGCCGCTCTACTTTCAGCTAATGCAGAAAAAAATATTTCTTTAGGTTGGGAGTTAAACATGAGGTCTCATTCGCATGTTTTAGATTTAGCTAAAGATGGATTAATTAAAAAAATTTTCTGGCCATCCTCAATTGCTGTTTTTGGCCCTACATCTCCAAAAGAGTGTACACCTCAATTCACCATAATGGAGCCAAATACAGTTTATGGAATTACAAAACTTGCAGGAGAAAGGTGGAATGAGTATTATTTCAATAAATTTGGAGTAGACATAAGAAGCCTTAGATATCCAGGGCTTATTGGCTGGAAGGGTGCTCCAGGAGGCGGAACAACAGATTATGCTGTAGATATTTTTCATCAAGCCATAAAAACCGGAAAATATAATAGCTTTTTGTCTAAAAACACTAAACTTCCTATGATGTATATGGCAGATGCAATACGTGCAACAATTAAGTTAATGGAAGCTCCTTCCCGTCAAGTAAAAATCAGGTCTTCATATAATTTAGCCGGATTAAGCTTCACTCCAGAAAATATTGGAAAGGAAATTTCTAAACATATTCCTAACTTTGAAATCTCTTATAATATTGACTTTAGACAAAAAATTGCGGACTCTTGGCCAAATTCAATTAATGATGAGCATGCAACAAACGATTGGGGATGGAAATTAAAATACAACCTAAAGAAAATGACAAAAGAGATAATAACTAATTTAACAAAACAATATAACATACCAGTTGCATGATTAGAAAAGTAAAGATCTATAATACACTTAAAAAAGAAAAGGAGCTTTTTAAACCAATAGTTGAAAACCATGTTGGAATGTATGTTTGTGGCCCAACTGTTTACGGGGATCCTCACTTAGGACATGCTCGACCTGCGATTGTGTTTGATGTTATTTTCAGATATTTTACTCATATAGGATTAAAAATACGGTATGTTAGAAATATTACAGATGTAGGACATCTTGAAAATGATGCGGATGATGGAGAAGACAAAATTTCTAAAAAAGCTAAACGTGAAAAGCTTGAGCCTATGGAGGTTGCTCACTTTTATACTGAAAAATATCACGATTCTTTACAAAAACTTAACTGTTTATCGCCGTCAATAGAACCTAGAGCAACAGGCCATATTATTGAGCAGATAGAGATGATTGAAAAAATTATTAAGAATGGATTTGCATATGTCATAAATGGGTCAGTATATATGAATGTAAAAAAATACGCAGAAAAGTATAACTATGGGGTTCTATCTGGACGAAAAATAGAAGATAACATTGAGGGAACAAGAAAATTAGAAGCGCAAGGAGAGAAAAAAAATGCCGCAGATTTTGCACTTTGGAAAAAAGCTTCTGATCGTCACATAATGAAGTGGGAATCACCTTGGGGATTTGGGTTTCCAGGCTGGCACATTGAATGCTCAGCAATGAGTAAAAAATATTTGGGAAAACATTTTGACATCCATGGAGGTGGGCTTGACTTAATTTTCCCACACCATGAAGCAGAAATTTGCCAAAGTTATGCAGCGGACCTATGCCCCCCTGCTAATTACTGGGTGCATAACAATTTAATTACAATTGACGGGCAAAAAATGGGAAAATCACTTAATAACTTTATTAACTTACAAGAGTTTTTTAGTGGAAATCATATCAAGCTTGAAAGATCTTACAGTCCTATGACTATTAGGTTTTTTATTCTTCAAGCTCATTATAGGGGGACAATAGATTTCAGCAATAAAGCCCTACAAGCATCTGAAAAAGGACTTGCTAAACTTATTAACGCGATGAGAGACTTAGAAAAGTTAAGCCCGTCGAAAAATTCTTCCTACAACGTAGACACACTTGAAAAAAAATGCTTCACCGCAATGGATGATGATTTTAACACCCCTATCTTAATAGCACATTTGTTTGATGGAGTAAAAATAATTAATTCCGTAAAAGCTGGGGAAAAACATATTACTTTAGATGATTTAAAAAAGCTTAAATCCATTTTTCATATTTTTGTTATAGATGTTTTAGGTCTTACTGCGGAAAAAGAAAGTGGCAATACTGAGTTTGCTAACAAAATAATGGAATTAATCTTAAAGCTAAGAAACAATGCAAAATCAAATAAAGATTATACAACTGCGGATTTAATAAGAGATGAACTCAACAAATTAAACATTCAAATTAATGATGGTCGAAAAGGTAGTACTTGGGAAAATAACAGTTAATTCAATGTTGCGCTATTCTGTTTTTCTGATTTTTTGCATTTTAATATTTGCCTGCTCAAATGAGACTAAGTTGAAAAGCTCAACTATAACAAAATCAAGGATTGAAACTCCTAAATTTAATGCTGATTCTGCTTACTATTTTGTTGAAAAACAAGTGAGTTTTGGGCCTAGGGTTATTAGTAGTAAGGCATGGGAAAAATGTGCTATCTGGCTTGAAAAAAAATTCAAGACCTATACCCAAAATGTTATTGTGCAAGAAGCTGCAATCACAACTTATGACGGAAAAAGTCATACTTTAAAAAATGTTATTGCTAGCTTTTCTGCGGAAAAAAATAACCGAATTGCTCTTTTTGCACATTGGGATAGCAGACATATTGCTGATCATGATAGCATAAACAAAGATTTGCCAATTTTAGGAGCAAACGATGGTGGTAGTGGAGTTGGAGTGCTTTTAGAAATTGCTCGACACTTAAATTATAAAAGTCCAAATATTGGGGTTGATATTATTCTTTTTGATGCAGAAGATTATGGTCAGCCCGAAAACTCTAACTTTCCAATTATGCAAAACTCCTGGTGTTTAGGTTCTCAACACTGGAGTAAAAGTCCTCACAAACCTAATTACTTTGCTCGATATGGTATTCTATTAGATATGGTTGGGGGAAAAAATGCTACTTTTAGACATGAAGAAACTTCTCGATTTTTTGCATCAAATATTTTACAAAAAGTATGGAGCAAAGCGAGTAAATTAGGCTTTGGAAATTATTTTGTTTTTGAAAATGCACAACAAATAATTGATGATCACTATTATGTAAATACAATTATAGGTATACCAACAATTGATATTATTGAATATGACCCCGCTACCAAAAACAATTTTAACAAACATTGGCATACGCATCAAGATAATATGAATAATATCAGTAAAGAAACCTTAAATGCAGTAGGGCAAACTGTTTTAGAAGTAATTTATAGTGAGTAAAAGAGCGTGATATTTTATGAAAGATCGGCTCAATATATCATTAGTTCAATCTCATATTTATTGGGAAAATGTAGAAAAAAACATTTTGCATTTTTCAAATTTAATTTCGTCTGTTAAAAAAACAGACCTCATTTTATTGCCAGAAATGTTTAACACAGGCTTCTGTCCTCAATCTAAGCATCTTGCAGAAAAAATGAATGGCAAAACTATCAGTTGGATGAAAGACATTTCTAAACAAAAAAAATGTGCTATTGCTGGAAGTTTAATGGTGTTAGAATGTGGCAAAGTATATAATCGCTTAATTTGGATTTCAAAAAAAGGTACAATATCAATTTATGACAAAAGACATCTATTTTCATTAATTAACGAGCAGGAATTTATAACTAGTGGTCAAAAGAGGTTAATAGTAGTAGAGGAAGGTTGGAAAATTTGTCCTCTTATCTGCTATGATTTACGCTTCCCCGTTTTCTCTAGAAATAATGAGAATTATGACGTTTTAATATATTTGGCAAATTGGCCAATTCAACGAATTGGTGCTTGGAACGCTCTTTTAAGGGCTCGTGGAATAGAAAATCAATGCTATACTATTGGTGTTAACAGAATAGGTAAAGATGACAACGGAATTTCTTTTAATGGAAGCTCTAAAATATTTAGCCCTAGTGGCAAAGAACTATTGTCAACTCAAAAAAATAAAGAAACTGTTATGCAAATCAACATATCTATGGGAAATTTAAAAAAGATACGGCAAAAAATGAATTTTTTACACGACCAGGATAGGTTTGTCATTCAATAATCCACTCTATACTTAGATCCCAATTAAAGCGAATTATAACTTCTGAAGGATAATTCACTACTCTCTCAGGCTGTGTTTTATTTTGCCAACTACCAGTATTCCATACACTATCATTATTCGTGTCTTCAATATATTTTAAATTATAGTTTCCCACAATAATACTGTCAATTATATATGGTTTATTAATAAAATAAGCCTCCTTTATTATTTCTTCCCCTTGTAATAATTGAAATATACAATTAGGGGGGGCGTTACTAATGATCTCAAGCTTTCCGTGAGAAGTGTTAATGTTTTGCACAATAGAATCCTTATTTTTGTCATTAAGGGTGATACTGTCTGCGGTTATTAAAGCGTCCTCTCTATTAATTTCATGTTCTGGATCAAAAGCAAAAACAGAAATTACGCTGTCCCGTCTGGAGCTCACAATTTCATCAATAAAGCCCATTTTTTCTCCAGGTTCATAAATAAAATCTAAGCCTGTTAAAGCAACTAATTTATAGTCTGAAGCCTCCAAGTTTGGGAAGTTAAAAAATCCATTTTTGTCAGTTTTGGAAATATACGCAGGTGTTTCTTTAAAAATTAATGACTCATTTGCGGTGTCACTAAATAACATAATCCAGGCATTATTTATAACACTTAGTGTGTAGCCTTCTTTTAAATTTCCACTAATAGAAAATGTGTCTGGACTATTTCTTTGATTTAGTTGATAATTTAAACTGTCTAAAATATTGCCTTCATTATTATCCTTAACACATGAATTTAACGAAAAATTATAAATTCTATTTTGAATTAGCGTATCCTTAACAATTACAGAAAGTTGTTTGCCTTCAATAGTTTTAGTAATATGTTTCAATGGGGGTGAGACAAAAAAATATTCATCCCATTTGTGAAGCTGAATATATTCATCAAAGTTAAAAACAATAGTTGTGTTGTTATGCTTTTCTGCATATTCTAAAATTTCACTATCTATCATTACTGGGGGCTTAACATCCTTTTCCCCTCCAGTGGGAGCAATAATTTGTGCGCATCCGAGTAAAAATAAACAGATAATAATAATCTCTAATCTCATTATACAAAAGTAAAACTCATCTTAAAATTTTATAGCAACAGGTTATAAGGTAAATAATAACTTTGTAAACCTGACTTCGTAGATCCAGTAGTTATTTATGCCTCACATGAAGCACACTCCTTATTTTGCTTAAACTGTTGTGCAGCATTCATACTGTGTTGATAGTATAGCGATTTTAAACCTAATTGCCATGCAGAAATATATATTTTATTAATTTCTTTTGCTGGCATGTTTGGGTGAATCATAAGATTAACAGATTGACCTTGATCAATATAATTTTGTCTATTTGCAGCTTGATATATTATATCCATTTGATCAATCTCAGAATAAGTCTTAAATACATTTTTCTCTTCATCAGATAAAAAATCTAAATGTTGTACCGAGCCATCTTTGTCTCTAATAGAACCCCATACTTCTTTGTTGTCTTTATCTTTCTTTTGCAATAATTTAACTAAAAAAGGGTTCTTAATTGTTGACTTAGACTTTGCTATATCTTTTACATAAATGTTAGACCATATAGGTTCAATGCCTTGTGAAACCTGGCCCAAAATAAAGGCAGATGATGTTGTAGGGGCAATAGCATTTAAAGTTGTGTTCCTCCTGCCAACCCCTTTTAAAACTTCTGGCTCTCCAAACATATTAGCTAATTTTTGAGAAGCATCATATGATTTATTTTTTATGTTCTTAAAAATTTCAGTATTAAGATTATATGCTTCTTGACTATTAAATGCCAACATTCTAGACTGCAATAATGAATGCCACCCTAATACTCCTAGCCCCAATGCCCTGTGGTCTTTAGCAAAATCATATGCCTTTCTCATAAATAAAAAGGTTTGCTGATCATCAAGTTCAATAGAGTCTCGATAAACGTCCAATTTTTCAACAAACTCAGTTATTACAGCATCAAGAAAAAATATCATGGTTTCTACCGCATCTGTATTTTTCCATTTTTCGTAATGCAGCACATTTAAAGAGGAAAGACAACATACAAATGACCATTTTTCATTTGAAGGAAGCATGATCTCGGTGCAAAGATTACTAGCATTAACACTATAATTGTTGTTCTTGTAAACCTCTGGCGCTCCTTTATTAGCATTATCCTTAAAAAAGATATAAGGATAGCCTATTTCTCCTCTTCGTTGTAAAACTTTTGCCCAAATAGTACGCTTTTCCATGTCTCCATCGATCATTTCTTGTAACCATTTATCTGTTACTGTAACACCATGTGTTAATTCTTGGATTGGATTTCCTTCAGTACCTATATCTAAAAATTCTAATATATCTTCATGTTCAACCGGAAGATATGGAGAAAATCTACCTCTCCTTACAGAGCCTTGACTAACAACATCAACCATTGTTTCAAATAACTGCATAATATGTACAGAGCCAGAAGCCTCTCCATTATTTTTAACGCTTGACCCTCGATGTCTAATATTGCCAAAATAACCAGATGTCCCCCCTCCTAATTTTGACATCATACCAACTTCCGACTGTGTAAATAAAATATTCCCCATATCATCAGAAACATTTGACCCAAAACAACTAATCGGCAAGCCTCTTTCCTTGCCAAAATTAGACCACACAGGAGATGACAGGGAGAAAAATCCTTGCTCCATATAATTATAAAACTTATCACTATACCCTTTAATTCCTAAAATCTCTTCTGCTCGGTCTGCTATCTCTCTTATTCTAAGTTCTGGGGCAACGCCTTCTGCCACGTATCCCGCAGCAAGAAAATTTCTACTGTGCTCTGTTAGCCAATCAAAACTTGCTTTTTTATTCTGTATACGCTTGGAAGATTTTCTTGCATTTATCAAATAATTATATTTGGTAGCGTCAGTTGCCTTATTTAATGTTTTATCTTTTTTTATTTCTTGCATGTTCTAAAATAAATCGTGAGAAGTTATACTTTGTGTTTTTTTACTATAATTTATAGACCTTTTAACAAAAAAATCTACATGCTTAGTGCCTATAATCTCATCATTAAACCATTCTGTTTCTTCAAGAAGTTTTTGGTCCGTTTCAAATACCTTATTAACACCAATGCTATTTAATGACCGATTAAAACGATCTTTTATAAATTCTTTAATGATTTTCTTTGGAAGAAAATCTAATTCTCCCTCTTCAAAAATCCAATCTACAATTGCGCTTTCAGAGTCATATGCATTTTTACACATTGTCTGAATTTTATAACTATATTTAGAGTCAAACCATTCTGGATTTTCTTTTTTGACAATGTTTATTAAGTCAATACCAAAATCGCCGTGTATTTGCTCTTCTTTTGAAGTCGCTTCTACAACATTAGAAATTCCTTTCAACATATTTTTATATTTATTAAATGCCATAATTATTAAGAACTGAGAAAACAGTGAAACATGTTCAATAAATAACGAAAACAATAAAACAGCCTCAGCATAATCCCTGTCATTATCACTTTTTGAAGTGTTTAGTGCTGATTCTAGATATCGGACTCTCTTCATAATTACAGGATTCTTTTTTAAATTTTTAAATTCTGTGTTGAGCCCCAAAATTTCTAAAAGATGTGAATATGCATCAGTATGCCGCACTTCACTTTCCGCAAAAGTTGAACCTACGGCCCCTACTTCAGGCTTAGGTATTTTGTGATATATATCTCCCCAAAAGTTTTTTACAGCCACTTCAATTTGAGAAATTGCTAGCATTGCGTTTTTTATTGCACTTTTTTCTAATTTTGACAAGTGTGTTTTAAAATCTTGTATGTCGCTAGTAAAATTAAACTCTGTATGAATCCAATATGAATGTCTAATAGCAGGAACATATTCGTAAAGCTCCGGGTATTCAAAAGGCTTTAAAGTAAGTCTTCGTTCAAATATATTTCTTTGCCTTTTTTTAGCTTGAATGTTTCTATATAAAATGTATGCTTTTGCAACATCTAAAAACTCACTCTGCATCAATGTTTGTTCTACCAAGTCTTGTATTTCTTCTACATTAGGAATATAATTTGGAATATCTTTTTGTCTTTTTAATAAAGACTCGTGAACTTTTGCAGCAATATTTTCCGCGTCTTTCAGCGTACCATTCTTAACTGAAAGCATGGCTTTTAGTATCGCCTGAGAAATTTTCTCAATTTCAAATGGCATCTTAGAGTGGCTTCTTTTAAAAATGACTTCAATATGCATGACTAAAATTTTAAAATTGAAAACTAATTTACAATTAAACAACTATTTTAAATAGTGCAGACCAAATCTTTTTCAACAATTGCCTGCTAACAAAAGCACTATATATTATTAAAATCGGGCCCCCTTATCTGTATTTGCCCTATCAATTACTAAAGAGGAATATCGACAAAAAACACTACAAATATTTAAATTTAAAATTTAAAACATGTGTTTAGATTTTAAAAAAACAAAATTATTTATCAACTTTAATTGTTAAAAAATCAAAGTGTTTTGACACTGTCTTTTTATAAAAATTATATATGTCAAACAATTGCGCAAAAATATATTTAGAATACTTTGCTAGCTCTGTGAAGGGTAATTGAACTATATTATTTAAGTGTAATTTTAGTAAAATATGCGTTATTTAACTAACACAAAGAATTTAAAATACTATCAAATAATATTTTTCCATCTTGATTCGCCAACTCCTTATCGGAAGCCCTTTCTGGATGTGGCATCATACCAAACACATTTCTTTCTCTATTACATACACCAGCAATATTCAACAGCGAGCCATTAGGGTTTGCATCATCAGTAATCGCTCCGTGTTGATCGCAATACTTAAATAAAATCTGATCATTTTCGACTACTGATTGCAAAGTTTTTTCGTCTGTAAAATATCTACCCTCTCCATGAGCAATGGGAACTTTAATAGGGTTATGATCATACAATTTTGTTAACAACGTATTGTTTGTATTTGATTTTAAATATACATTTTTACAAACAAACTTATGAGAAGTATTGTGCAAAAGAGCCCCGGGCAACAATCCGCTTTCAGTTAAGATTTGAAACCCATTACATATTCCCATAACATAGCCTCCAGAATTTGCGAAGCCTATTACTTCCTTCATAATAGGAGAGGTTCTTGCAATAGCTCCTGATCTTAAATAATCTCCATAAGAAAATCCTCCAGGAAGAATTACAAAGTCTACCTCTTGAAGGTTTGTGTCTTTATGCCAAAGCTTTACCACCTCTTGTTTCATAACGTTATCAAGAATATAAATCATGTCCATATCACAATTAGATCCAGGAAATACAACTACACCAAATTTCATAAGCTTAAATTTTATGCTGCAAATTTACACATTAAAAACAATCATATATCTATAATAAAAAGAAGAAGCTAGTAACAAAAAAAACAAACTATTTGCCATTAGTCTACTTTTAGTATATACAAAATAATTGCCTATAATAATAGCTAGAGGTAAAAAACAAAAATAAAAATATTGATGCCCTGAATAAATTGCTATTAAAACAGTAATAATAAAAAACCAAATAATCGTCATAAATGTTCTGCGAGATTGTATACTTTTCTTGTATAACCATATAAATAGTTCAAAAAAAGCAAATATTACTATAACCAACAAGACTGCAAACCAAATTATCTTTGATAAATGTGCCTCGTGAATAGTTAAACTAATATCTGGACCGACATCAAGTCCATTAAAAAGCGTATACTTTTTGTCTGTTAGAAAAACAAAAACAAAATAAAAAAAATATGGTGTGCTAATTCCTAAAAAAATAGTTGTAAAAATGCGCCAATTAAAATTGCTGTAGTTAATACTACTAATAATTAAAAGAAAAAATAAAAAAATTAAATTAGGAAAACTGAAAGTAAGCACTCCTAAAAGAAACGACGCGTTATAAAATTGAGAAAAGGGCAAGTCTTTTTGATAGCTTTTTATTAAAAAATTAAACATAAAAAGCAACAAAAATGTGGCCGCCCAAACCTCAACTGCTTTAACAAAAGTACAGCTAATTAAAATAAACACACACCCAATTACCAAATTTTCTTTTCTAATAATATTATTTTCATAAACAATATTATTAAGGCCTAAGCTTAATAAAACAGGTGTTATTATAGCTAGTACAAACACAATGTTGGCGTTTAAATAATTATGGTTAAATATTAAAGAAAGTTCAGCAAAAATCAGTGAGGAAACTGCAAAACATAAACAAAAAATAATGAAAAAAATTATTATAGAGGGCTTAGGATTTATGAGGTGTTTTAAAAGCATGCTAAGTCGTAAAAAATAATTAAATTTGTGACAGTAAATAAACACAAAAATTATGAAAGAAATATTTTATGCTATTGGAGACTTCTTTGGCTTAATTTTTAACTTTGTTGAAATGCTTGGCAATATACCAAACTACACTTACATTGGTGTAATTTCTATATTCTTAGTTGTATGGATTATTAAAATGATACAGCACAGAAAAAACAACGAAGAGCACGCCCATTCATAAATCAAATCCTATATCCTTGCGATAATACTTGCCTTCAAAACTAATCTTTTCGGCATTTTTATATGATTTAGATAACGCTGTTTTAATTTCACTACATAATGAAGTTATAGCAATGACTCTTCCTCCATTTGTTTGCAGATTAGCATTGTTTTTTGTTCCAGCATGAAAAACAAGGCTATTTTCTACAAGTTCAAGCCCTGATATATTGTTGCCTTTTTTATATGCTCCTGGATAGCCTGACGAAACAAGCATTACTGTTGTTGCGACTTCATTCGTAACTTCTAAATCTTTTTCGCTAAAAGTTCCGTCGGCAATACCTTTGAGCAAGTGTAACAAATCAGATGTTATCCTTGGAATTACAACTTCCGTTTCAGGATCACCCATTCTTACATTATATTCAATTACTTTTGGCTGGCCTTTTACATTAATAAGTCCAAAAAATATAAACCCTTTGTATATAATATTGTCCTTCTTAAGCCCCTCTATAGTTGGCTTAATAATTTCTCTTTCAACTTTCTCAATATAAAATCTATCAGCAAAAGGAACAGGAGAAATGGCTCCCATGCCACCAGTATTTAAGCCTGTCTCTCCCTCTCCAATTCTTTTATAATCCTTCGCAGTAGGCAATATCTTATAAGAATCCCCATCTGTCAATACAAAAACAGATAGCTCAACTCCTTCTAAAAACTCTTCAACCACTACAGTGGAAGATGCTTTGCCAAATTTAGCATCATACAACATAGATTTTAATTCTTTCTTCGCAGTCTCTAGATCATCAACAATTAAACCTCCTTTTCCTGCCGCAAGACCGTCGGCTTTTAATACATAAGGAGGGGCTAAGGTTTCAAGAAATAAACATCCTTTATTCCAAGTCTCTTTTGTGAATGCTTGATATCTTGCGGTTGGTATATCGTGCCGCATCATAAATTCTTTCGCAAATTTTTTACTTCCCTCTAGCTGGGCTCCTGTTTTAGATGGTCCAATTAATGCAACCTTATTTAATATTTCATCTCCTTGAAAAAAATCATAAATTCCATTAACTAATGGCTCTTCTGGCCCCACTAAAACTAGCGCTATTTCATTAGCAATTACAAGCTCTTTAATACTTAAAAAATTATTTATATCTACATCTATGTTCTTTCCCAGCTTATCTGTCCCTGCATTGCCAGGCGCAATAAATAATTTATTGCAACTACTACTTTGTGCAATTTTCCACGCAAATGCATGCTCTCTTCCTCCGCTTCCTAATATTAATACATTCATCATATTTATTAATTAATGTTCATAACTGCTAAAACATCTTCTGTTAATTCCATATTGTGAAACACTTGTTGTACATCATCATTTTCTTCAAGCAAATCTAATAGTTTTAATACTTGCCTAGCTTGTTGAGCATTAATTTTTTTTAAACTATTTGGTATTCTTTGTAATTCAGAATTATTAATCTCTATTCCTAACTCCTCTATTTTTTTTTGCATATTGTTAAAATCTGTAAAATCACAATATAATGTAATGAGCTCTTTATCAACATCTAGTTCTTCCAACCCTCCATCTATAAGCTCCATTTCTAATTCGTCAATATGTATATTTATATTACTGTATTCAATCGTAAATACTCCTTTCCTATCAAAAATAAACTCTAACGCTCCATTTGTTCCCAATGTCCCTCCGCATTTACTAAAATATGACCTAACATCTGCCACTGTTCTATTATTATTGTTAGTTGTGCAGTCAACAAAAATGGCAATTCCATGCTCAGCATACCCCTCTAATGACATCTCATGATAATTAGCAGTATCTTTGTCGCTCGCCTTTTTAATAGCACGCAACACATTTTCTTTAGGCATGTTGGCTGACTTTGCGTTTTGCATCACCTGACGTAATCTAGAATTAGTATTCGGATCTGTGCCCCCCTCTTTAACGGCCATCACAATGTCTTTGCCAATTCTAGTAAATGTTTTAGCCATTTTTGACCATCGCTTCAATTTTCTAGCCTTTCTAAATTCAAATGCTCTACCCATTAATTATATTATTCGTCTAATTTTAAAACTGACAAAAATGCTTCTTGTGGAATTTCTACATTACCTACTTGTCGCATTCTTTTTTTGCCTTTCTTTTGTTTTTCTAAAAGCTTTCTTTTTCTTGTAATGTCACCGCCATAACATTTCGCGGTTACATCTTTTCTTAAAGCTTTTACTGTTTCCCTTGAAATAATCTTTGAACCAATTGCAGATTGTATCGCAATATCAAATTGTTGCTTTGGAATAAGCTCTTTTAATTTTCCACATAATTTTTTACCTAAAGTATACGAATTTGCTTTATGCACTAGTGCGGATAATGCGTCAACAGGGTCTCCGTTTAACAAAATATCTAACTTTGCTAAAGTAGACTCTCTATACTCAATTGGGGTATAATCAAAAGAAGCATATCCTTTGGAAATTGATTTTAACTTATCATAAAAATCAAAAACTATTTCGCCTAAAGGCATTTCAAAAGTTAGCTCGACTCTATCAGTAGTTAAATAAACTTGATTAGTTAATTCTCCCCTTTTCGCAATACACAAACTCATTACCGGGCCAATAAAATCAGATTTTGTAATTATTTGCGCTCGAATATAGGGCTCCTTAACTCTTTCTAGTACGCTTGCATCAGGATAATCTGAAGGATTATGAATTTCCAACATTTTTCCAGGTTTGGTATATGCATAATAAGACACGTTGGGGACAGTTGTAATAACTGTCATTTCAAATTCCCTTTCCAATCTTTCTTGTATGATTTCCATATGTAGCATTCCTAAAAAGCCACATCTAAAACCAAAACCAAGTGCAGCAGATGATTCTGGCTCAAATGTTAATGACGCGTCATTTAATTGC